>ENA-OZGU01000259-OZGU01000259.1-human-gut-metagenome-genome-assembly--contig:-NODE-259-length-42378-cov-6.826903_pt1 | contig 42378 bp, 54 predicted proteins | sample MGYA00244662_ERZ653670 | MGnify/ENA primary metagenome ERZ653670 (study PRJEB26926, sample SAMN06165224) | human gut metagenome | biome: ENVO:00009003; feature: ENVO:2100002; material: ENVO:00002003...
CACTCGACTAGTCGTCGGCAGCGTCAGATGTGTATAAGAGACAGCTTATATGATTGCCGGCGTGCCTGTTCATGGCGCCATTGCCACCAATAAAATGAGTGCTGCCATGGGTACAGTGGTAGCGACTTATCGTTATGGAAAAAGTGGTTTCATTCACTGGAAGCGTGCCCTGCCCTGCGTGGTATTCGCTTTGGGCGGCTCTTACATCGGCGCAAAGATTTCTCTGTTGCTGTCTGAAAGAGTTATTCAGATTCTCATGCTGTTTATTCTGCCAGTGACAGCCCTGTACGTGCTGAGAGGCCGCAGTCTGGACGCGGAACGGGTGCCTTACAGCTACGGCAGAACGGTTTTGCTTAGCGTGCTCATTTCCTTCTGTATCGGTATTTATGATGGCTTTTACGGTCCCGGCACAGGAACATTCCTTTTGCTGCTGCTGACGGGATTGGCGCATATCGGTCTGACAGAAGCGGCAGGCACCACAAAGGTCATTAACCTGAGCACCAATATTTCCGCATTGGTGGTGTTTCTGCTCAATGGGGTAGTGATGCTGCCTTTGGGCATTGTAGCTGGTGTGTTCAGCATTGCCGGAAACTATGTAGGCACACGGATTTTCACGGAAAAAGGCACAAAATTCGTGAAACCTTTTATACTGGCGGTATTGGTGATTTTCTTCATCAAAGTTCTGACAGAATTATTTGGATAACAAAAAAGAGGAGATTCTTCAAAGAATCTCCTCTTTTTTATGCTTCTTGAGGCTGTTGTTTGCCAAGCCTGCGCCAGATGGTAGTGGAAATGATTACCGTCAGTGCGCCGGAGATGGCAGGGGTGATGAAAATCCCTGTGACATCCAAAATCTGGGGAAAGATTGCCAGAGAAAGTGAGGGGAAAATCAATGCCCGAAACAGCATGATGGTCAGGGAATCCTTTGCTCTGTCCATGGCGGTGAGGAAGGAACTGATGACCATATTCAGCCACAGGAACAGATAGGCCGGTGCATACAGCCGCAGGGCAGTGACGGTCATTTCCAGCACTTCCGCGGAATTTTCCTGTAAGAACAGGGATGCCAGTTCCCGAGGGAAACATACCATGGCCAGCAGACACGCCAGAGAAATGGCAGCTGTGACTTTACAGCTCAAACGGAAAAATTCCCGTGCTTTCTGGTGATTGCCTGCACCGATGTTGTAGCTGACAGGGGGCTGGAGGGAGTCCAGAATCCCATAGAGTGCCATAAGGAGCAGGCTGTCTAGATACATGACGATGCCGTAAGCGGCAACGGCTGTACCGCCGCCCAGATGGAGCAGGAAAGCATTGACCACTGTGGACATGAAGGAGCCGGAAATGTTGTTGAAAAATTCCGAACTGCCGTTATGGAAAATGCCCAGTGTGGTGGAAAGAGAAATCCGCGGGCGAGTGAAACGCAGTGTCAGTTTTCTCAGAAAAATAGGTGTCAGGGCAATGAGTACCCCTAAGGTCATGCTGACGGATGTGGCAAGGGCGGCAAAACGGATGTCCAGCCGCAGATACGCCAGAAAGAACCAGTCCAGAATGATGTTCAGCACTGCCACGGAAATGTTCATCCACATACTGAAATTAGCTTTGCCGCAGATGCGCAGGTAGTTGTCAACGGCGAACAGAGGCATGATGGCAGGCATGAAATAAAGGAATATCCGCGCGTAGTCCCATGCCACGTTCGCCAGAGTCGTATCTTTGATTAAAAGGGTGATAAGCTTTGGTGCTGCAAAAAATCCCACAAGGGAGAAAAGCACACCAATGCCCAGAATCATGCAGAAAGCCGCGGAAAATAGTTCGTTGGCTTCTTTATTTTTTCCTTGGCCCAATAAAAGGGCGATTTTGACAGAGGAGCCTACCGCCACCATATCCCCTACGGCAAAGAGAATCATAATGACGGGAAAGGCTAAGTTTACCGCCGCCAGTGCGTGGCTGCCGATGTATCGTCCCACGAAAATGCCGTCGATCATCATATAGATGGACGATACCACCATGGCTAAAAGTCCTGGCAGAGCACAGCGGAAAAATATCTTTCTTGTAGGTAGTGTTGCAAATTGTACTTCGTTCATAAGCGTTCATCAAGACAAATTTCCCCGATGTAGGAAAGCATTTCGGAGAATTTCTCGATTTCCTCCTTCGAATAGCGTTGTTCCATAGATTCACTGATCTGTTTGGTGAGTTTTGTGTAAATAGACTGGGTATCCGCGTCAAAAGAATCTGCATTGAAATACAGGAAATATTCCCGTTTGTCGGCAGGATTTTGTTTCCGAGTCACATATCCGGCCTTTTCCAGCACATTGATCTTCTGGGTGACAGAAGGTCTTGCGATGTGGAGCATGTCTGCCAGTTTGGAAGGGGTATATTCTCCCTGATGAGCGGATATGATGTCCAGATACAGACTGCTGTTGTAGCTCAGTTTGGCATAGGCTGGGTGTTCGTTGCGGATACGCAGCTCTAAAATGCCCATGTCGTGAAAAAATTTTGTGATGGCTTCTCCGATGCCCATCTGTTACCGCCTCCTATGACAAAAATAGTTAAGATTACCTAATAATTAAGATTACCTAACTATTCTAGCAGGGGTCTTTCCCTTTGTCAAGGGGGGGCCAAATGCAGATAACAGTTGAGAAAATCATGGTTCTGTGGTATACTATATTACTGCATAAACAGAAAACAGGCAGAAAGGAAGGCGATACTGTGCCGGAAAAATCATTCGATGTGGCAAGAAATATCCGCATGACCCAGGAGCTGCAATGTCAAATGCTCGCTCAGGTGGCGGATTTGTTTACAGCCATGCACAACAATGCCTCAAAAGCGGAACAGACAGAGCTTCTGGCAAAGCTGGAAATTAGTCTGCGCCTTTTGGCAGGACGGCTGGGCATTTCTCAGGATGGACTGAGCAGAAAGGCAGCTATGACCCTGAAGGCGGCGTTGGTGCAGGAAGATGTATCTGCATGGAAAAGTGATCTGCTGACCGTTTTGCATGAACTGGAAGAAACATAAACAGTCACAGAAAGGCTTTTGAAAAAGCCAAACAGCTTGGAGGCTGCAATATGGAAGAAAGAAAAGAAGAAACAAAGAAAGGAACGGAAGGACGGCTGGTGGTCGGCATGGCAGTGGCTGTGCTGGTGGTGATCCTTTGCCTGATGCTGGATGTACGCCTTGGCGTAGGGGCATTGGTGGGGATTGTGGCAGGCAGTTTCCTGCGCCCCATGCTCAAAGACCTCTTTGCCGATGAGCCTCAGGAAGAGCCAGAGGAAAACCGCTTTCTGGATACGGCAGTGCTTCGGGAAAATTTCTCCATTCCCCAAAATCTGCCCATTCCTTACGCTGTGCTGGATATTCGTGGCAGGGTCATGATGTATAATGAGCCTTTCGCGGCAGTGTTCCCCAATAGTGAGGACGCAAAATCCGTCATTGAAGTGCTGCGGAAAACCAGCGGCGCTGGAGAACCTCAGAGAGTTACCGTAGGCGACCGTTCTTACAAAGCCGCCCTGAACCACTGCGATGTGGTGGACAAAAGCGGCGCTGTGGGGGCAGTTTTGACCCTCATTATGGTGGACATCACCAAAACCTGTCAGCTTGAAAAAGAACTGGAGGAACAGGAAACCGTTGTGGGTATGATCCTGCTGGATAACTACGACGATGTGTTGGACAGCATCGACGAAAACAGACTGCCCATCCTTTCCGCGCTTATTGACAGAAAGTTCAATCAGCTGGCGCAGGCGGCAGACGCCGTTATCAAAAAACTGGAGAAAGACCGCTATATTTTTCTGCTCTCTAAGGGCAGTCTGGAGCGGCTGAAAGAAAAGAAATTCGAGCCATTTAACGAGATCAAGGAAATCTCCGTAGGGGAACACATTCCTGTGACCCTCAGCATGGGTATCGGCATTGGCGGCGGCTCTCTGGAGGATGCCATGGCAAACGCAAAAGCGGCTATGGACTTGGCTCTGGGGCGAGGCGGCGATCAGGTGCTCATCAAAGACGGGGAAAAATACCTGTTCTTCGGTGGCAAGAGCGGCGAAATCCACCGCAATGCCCGTATCCGTGCCCGTGTCAAAGCGGACGCCCTTATGGAGCTCATGGGGGATGCTTCTGACATTCTGGTCATGGGGCATAAGAATGCCGATCTGGACAGCTTAGGCGCTTGTATCGGTATCTGTGCCATGGCAAAGAGCATTGGCAAGAAATGCAATATCGTCATGGACAAAGTCAGCGTAGGCGTCAAACGCCTTTGCGATAAAATGGATGAAAGCGGCAAATTCGGCGGTGTCATTGTGGATGGCGTAGACGCCATGCGCATGGTCAATGACAAAACACTGCTGGTCATTGTAGATACCCACAGGGAATCCATGGTAGACAGCAGACAGGTGCTCATGGCGGCGAAGAAAATCGTCGTTTTCGACCACCACCGCAAGAGTACCGATTTCATCGAACAGGCGGTGCTCATTTATCATGAGCCTTACGCTTCGTCCACATCTGAACTCATTACAGAAATGATTCAGCATATGGACAAAAAAGTAAAACTGCATCAGATTGAAGCCGATGCCCTGCTGGCAGGTATCACCGTAGACACCAAAAACTTCTGCGTGAAAACAGGCGCCATGACCTTTGAGTCTGCGGCATTCCTCCGCAGAAATGGTGCTGACAGTATCCGGGTACGGCTGCTGTTCCAAAACGACATGGACGCTTACAAGGCGAAAGCAACAGCCGTCCGGGATGCGGAACTGTTCCGGGATCATATCGCCATTTCCGTCTGCCCTTCCGATGTGGAAAATTCCACACTGACAGCGGCACAGGCGGCAGACGATTTGATGAATGTCACAGGCATTCAGGCATCCTTTGTCTGCTGTAAGGTGGAAGATACGGTGTATATTTCCGCCCGCAGCTTTGGGGAGATCAATGTGCAGAGAGTTATGGAAAAACTGGGTGGCGGCGGTCATCTGACGGTTTCCGGTGCGCAGCTTACAGACTGCACCGTTGAGGAAGCCAAAGAAAAAGTCCGCGCAGCCATTGAAGAATATTTGGAGGAGGAAGCATAATGAAACTGATTTTATTACAGGATGTAAAAAGTGTCGGCAAAAAAGGCGACCTGATCAATGCCAGCGAAGGCTATGCAAAAAATTTCCTGCTGCCCAAAAAACTGGCAGTAGAAGCTACAAAATCCAACCTGAACGACTATGAACTGAAACAGAAAGCAGAAGCAAAACGCAAACAGGAAGAGCTGGAAAAAGCACAGGAAATGAAAAAACAGCTGGATGAAAAAGTTGTTGTGATCAAAGTGAAAACAGGCAGCAACGGCAAACTGTTCGGCTCCGTAACAAACAAAGAAGTTGCGGAAGAAATCATCAAACAGACAGGCATGGATCTGGATAAAAAGAAAGTATCCATCGGCGATTCCATCAAAATGCTGGGCGAAAGAACAGCAGTCATCAAACTGCACCCTAAGGTAACAGCAGAAGTGACTGTAAAAATCGTAGAAGCCTAATCAATGAAAGAAACAAAGGAGGCGGGAAATATGGAACAACAAAATACAGCCCCACAGGCGGAAATCTTCCAGAATGTACCGCCCCATGACGATGCGGCAGAATTGGCAGTACTAGGCGCCATGTTCTTAGATAGAGAAGCGGCGTCTTTGGCATTGGAAATGCTGACAGGAGAGGATTTCTATCGCCCCGACCATAGACAGGTCTTTGAAGCGGCAGAAGAGCTTTACCATAGCGGCGTGCCCATCGACATGATTACCGTGAAGAATAAACTGGAGGAAAAGCAGGTCTTTGAACAGATTGGCGGCCTGCCTTTCCTTGCCAATATCTCCACTTCTGTGGGCAGCTCCGCAAATATGCGCCATTACGCTGCCATTGTGGAGGAAAAATCCGTATTGCGTCGGCTCATCCGGACGGCAAATAATATATCCCAGATGAGTTACGAAGGCAAAACCGACGTAAACGCCATTATGGATACGGCGGAAAAAGGCATTTTTGACATCATGCAGAACCGCCATTCCGACCAGTTCCACCATATCCGGGACATTGCCGTGGATTCCATCGAGAAAATCGAGGATATCTACCGTTCCAAAGGGAAACTGACTGGCGTACCGACTGGCTTTGTGGACTTTGACCAGAAAACAGCAGGACTTCAGAAATCCGACCTGATTTTGCTGGCAGCCCGTCCTTCAATGGGGAAAACGGCTTTTGCCCTGAACATCATCCAGAATGCCGCCATCCGCAGCAATGTGCCAACAGCGGTATTCTCTCTGGAAATGAGCCGGGAACAGCTGGTAAACCGTATGCTCTGTTCCGAAGCCATGCTGGATGCCCAAAGACTTCGTACAGGGGAATTGACAGACAGCGATTGGGCAGATTTGATTCAGGCCATGGGCCCTCTTTCTCAGGCACCTATCTACATTGATGATACTCCTGGGGTAACCCCCATGGAGGTTCGTTCTAAGTGCCGCCGCCTGAAGGTGGAAAAAGGACTTGGGCTCATCGTCATCGACTATTTGCAGCTTATGAGTGGCAACAGCCGAAATGATTCCAGACAGCAGGAAATTTCCGAAATTTCCCGTGCGCTCAAGGCCATTGCCAGAGAAATGGAAGCGCCGGTTATTGCTCTTTCTCAGCTGTCCCGTGCCTGCGAACAGCGTGCAGACCATAGACCTATGCTCTCCGACCTGAGAGAATCCGGCGCCATCGAGCAGGATGCCGATGTGGTGGCTTTCCTCTATCGTGATGAGTATTATTTCCCCGATACGGAAAAGAAAAATCAGGCGGAACTGATCATTGCCAAACAGCGTAACGGCCCGACGGGTACTGTCGACCTGACCTGGATGGGACAATATACCAAATTTGGCAATTTCCTGAAAAAATTCTAAAAAAAGAACGCATTAACCCCGGTTTGTGTGGAAAGATTTTCCAGTCATTCCGGGGTTTTCTCATTGTTTTGTAATTTTTTCTATGGATTGGAGAAGTTGGGGTTGACGTTGATTTTGGGAAAGCATATACTAAATATGGAGTAAAATGACAGGCAAGAAAGCATTAACGGAGGTGAACCGAATGGACGGCAGTAGCGAGAGTATCCCTTTGGGGCCTGAGCGATGGTATTTGAATATCACAGCGGAGATGTCGTATCCTTTTGGTTCCTTTTTTCCTATGGTGAAATAGGGGCTTACTTTCCTGTGCGCGTTTTTAGGAAAATTGTATGACGACATTTTCTGCTGACACTTTTGCAAAGACAATGGTGTTTTTTTATTGTCTGAAAAACGAGGTGAAAAACAGTGGAGGAAATGCAGACGCTCTTTGACCATTTCAATGAACTTATGGACAAAGGGGCATATATACAGTTAAAACAGGAATTGAACGAGGAAAACGCCGCCGACTTGGCGGAATACTTCGAAGAACTGTCTGCGGAAAAACAGCTTTTCATTTTCCGCCTGCTGACCAAGGACATGGCGGCGGAAGTATTTTCCTATATGGACAGTGACACCCAGGAACATATCGTTCATTCCATTACAGATAAAGAAGTGCGCAACATCGTAGACGAAATGTTCCTGGACGATACGGTGGACTTTCTGGAGGAAGCACCTGCCAATCTGGTAAAAAAGGTGCTGCGGAATACGGACGCGGAAACCCGGGCACTCATCAACCGCTTTTTGAACTACCCGGAAAATTCCGCCGGCAGCTTGATGACCATCGAGTTTGTGAAACTCAGAGGCGGTATGACCGTAGATGTGGCCATGAAGCAGATCAAGCGGACAGGCATGGATAAGGAAACCATCTATACCTGTTACGTTATCGACGGTCAGCGAAAGCTTATTGGCGTTGTCCCTTTGCGGACGCTGATTTGTGCCAAGGATGAAGAACTGGTGCAGGACTTGATGGAAGAAGACGTGGTATCTGTACACACCACCGACGACCAGGAAGAAGTTGCACAGATCTTCAAGAAATATAACTGGATGGCGCTGCCTGTTACGGACTTGGAAAACCGCTTGGTAGGCATCATCACCGTGGACGATATCGTGGACGTTATCGAACAGGAAACCACGGAAGATATGGAAAAAATGGCAGCATTGCTGCCTTCCGACGAAGAATATCTGAAAACCCCTGTGCTGAAGCTGGCACGAAACCGTATTGTGTGGCTGTGCGTACTGATGGTATCCGGTACCCTCAGCTCCCTGGTTATCAGCCATTATGAAACCTTATTGGCAACGGTTATGGCCCTTTCCAGCTTCATCACCATCATCACAGGTACCGGGGGGAACGCAGGCTCTCAGGCTTCCACCATGATCATTCGTGGTATGGCACTGGGAGAAATTGAAGTGAAAGATGTACTCCGGGTTGTCTGGAAAGAAGTCCGGGTTGGCGCGCTCTGCGGCATTGCCCTGGGGGCAGTCAATATGGTACGTATGACATTTTTCAGCCCAAGTACGGGCTTTTTGGTAGACTTTACCGTTTCCATCAGTATGGCGGCCGTTGTAGTGCTGTCTAAGACCATCGGCTGTACTCTGCCTATTCTGGCAAAGATTTTGAAGGTAGACCCGGCCATGATGGCAGGCCCTTTGATTTCCACACTGGTGGACGCTGTGGCATTGATTATTTATTTCAGCATCGCAACCATGTTGTTGCTGTAAGAGCATGAGAAACGATATTCCGAAGGAGGTGTGACATGGAAGAATGGAATAAAACGGTGGAAAAGTGGCAGGAACTTATTGAAAAAGGACAGTATATCCTGCTGCGAGAAGAACTGAATGAAGAAAACCCTGCCAACGTGGCGGAATTTCTGGAAGAACTGCCGGCGGATAAGCAATTGTTCCTCTTCCGTCTGCTGTCCAAGGATATGGCGGCAGAAGCCTTCTCTTTCCTGGACAATGACACCCAGGAAATGCTGGTCACATCCATTACGGATACGGAAGTACGGAACATCGTAGATAATATGTATCTGGACGATACCATCGACTTTCTGGAGGAAGCCCCTGCCAATCTGGTAAGCAAAGTTCTGCGGAACACCGATAGAGAAACCCGTGCTCTGATCAACCGTTTCCTGCATTATCCCGAAAACTCCGCCGGAAGTTTGATGACCGTAGAGTTTGTATACCTTTCCAAAACCATGACGGCAAAGCGCGCCATGGAAATCATCCGCAAAAACGGTCTGGATAAAGAAACCATTTATACCTGTTATGTAATCGACGACAAAAAGCATCTGGTGGGGGTACTGCCCCTCAGAACACTGCTCTTTGCCGATGAAGATAAATTGGTAGAAGAACTTATGGAGGAAGATGTCATCTCCATTGCCACTTTGGATGACCAGGAAGAAGCGGCAAACCTGTTTCGAAAATACAGCTTCATTTCCCTGCCTGTTGTAGACGGGGAAAACCGTCTGGTAGGTATCATCACCGTAGACGATATCGTGGACGTTATCGACGAAGAAACCACGGAAGATATGGAAAAAATGGCGGCGTTGCTGCCTTCCGATGAGGAATATCTGAAAACACCTGTGACAAAACTGGCACGAAACCGTATTGTGTGGCTGTGTGTACTGATGATTTCTGGTACCCTCAGCAGTGCTATCATTTCCGGCTATGACGCCATCCTCAGCCAGGCGGTTCAGTTGGCGGCATTCATCCCTGTTCTGACAGGTACCGGCGGCAATGCCGGTTCCCAGACCTCTGCTACCATCATTCGTGGGATGTCCTTGGGGGACATCCGCCCCAGAGATATTTTGCGGGTCATGGGGAAAGAAATCCAGGTAGGTATGATCTGCGGTGTCCTTCTGGCGGCACTGAACTTCGTGAAACAGACCATTTTCAGCCCTTCCACGGATATTATGGTGGATCTGACCGTTTCTGTCAGCATGGGCTTTGTAGTGGTTGTGGCAAAAGCCATGGGCTGCGTCCTGCCCATTGGCGCAAAAGTTTGTAAATTAGACCCTGCCATCATGGCCGGCCCCCTCATTACCACGGTGGTGGACGCGGTGGCGCTGGTGATTTTCTTCAATGTGGCACAGTGGCTTGTATTGTAAAAAAGAGAGAACTCCTTTCGTTTCGGAATTCTCTCTTTTTTTATTTACATATGCAGATAAGCACGGATGCGGTTGCCCAGCAGGCAGGCGATGATGATTTTTACAATATCCAAGGGCAGGAACACCAGCGCTCCCATGGGCAGGGATTGTAAAAACGTGGTGTTTGTCAGGTATGCCATCCATGCGGTGCCAAGAATATAATTGATGATGGTTGCTAGAAACAAACCGCCCATTTGTGCCGGAATGTTCCTGGGAAAACGGGAAACAAACAGACTGCTGATACCTGTCAGGAACAGAAATCCAATGAGATACCCGCCGCCGGGAGCGGCAAAACGGGAAAGTCCTGCTGTGTAGCCGGAAAAAACAGGCAGCCCAGCGGCGCCTAGAAGCAGATACAGCCCAATGGCAGCCAGAGCTTGTCTTAGCGGCAGCACATAGGCTGTCAGATACATGGCGAATGTACCCAGCGTCAAAGCGACAGGACTGATGGGGATGGGAATAGATATGGGTGCGAATATGCAAATGACGGCTGTCATCAGCGCGGTCATGGTCAGTGTGCGTGTTTTGGTCATGGCAGAGGCCTCCTTTTCTTTCTGTAAGGAGGATACGCTTTTTGTTTTTGAAAGTCAACTAATTAGAATTAAAATGGTTTACAATTAAAAATAAAAAAAGTTTTGTAAGAAAAAATGAAAGATTGCGGCAGTAAAATGTGATATACTATAAAAAAATCCAGGAAAAGGGAAGGGGGAAAAGAATATGTCAAAATTCTGTAACCATTGCGGCGCTTCTGTGGACGAGGAAGATCGGTTCTGTACTGTCTGCGGCAAGCCCATCACAGCAGGGGATGGAGCGGAACAGCCCAAAGCATCCCATGAGGAAAAGCAAAAGAAAGAGGAACTGGACAGAGAACCTATTACTGTGGGCGGTTATCTGATTATGTTTCTGATTATGTGTATTCCAGTGGTGAATCTGGTGGTACTGCTTTTGTGGGCATTCGGGAAAAACGGCAATGTGAACCGCCGGAATTTCTCACGGGCAGCCCTTGTTTATGTTGCCATCGGCATTGTCCTGTCCATCAGTGCGGTACTGTTTTTCGTTGGTATTTTCGCCAATGCGGTGCAGTATCAGCAGTATCACAGATATGAGCATTACGGCAATCCTTATATGAACGACTGGGAATACTATGATGAGTATGAATATATGCCGGACAGCACAGATGATTTCATGTATTCCATCACCGAAGGCAACGCGCCTGCGGAAGATGTGGAACTGTATGGCATTACCATTTCAAACGTATGAAAGAAAACCATTCGGCACATACTACCTCTATAAAAAGGAGGCGTGGATGTGAGCGGATGGTTTTTATTTTTTGCACAGATGTTATTTTTCCTGCTGGGGGCGTGGTATTTCCTGCGGAGCGGTTCTCGGCGGAAAGGCGGACGGGACGGCATTTCCATGGAGGAGAACGAGCGGGAGATGGAAAAGCTGGATGCCATGCGGCAGGTGGGACTGACAGAGCCATTGACGGAACAAACTCGTCCCAAGTCCTTGGGCGAGATCGTGGGGCAGGAGCGGGGCATTCGTGCCCTCAGAGCGGCTCTTTGCGGCCCCAATCCCCAGCATATCATCATTTATGGCCCACCCGGTGTAGGCAAAACGGCGGCGGCAAGACTGGTGCTGGAGGAAGCCAAAGGACGACGGAATTCCCCTTTTTCTCCTAACGCGAAATTTGTGGAGGTGGACGCCACCACATTGCAGTTTGACGAGCGAAGCATTGCAGATCCTCTTTTGGGCTCTGTCCATGACCCCATTTATCAGGGGGCAGGGGCTTTCGGACAGATGGGGATTCCACGTCCCCAGCCCGGCGCTGTTAGTGAAGCCAATGGGGGCGTGCTGTTCATTGACGAAATCGGGGAGCTCCATCCGATTCAGATGAACCGCTTGCTGAAGGTGCTGGAGGACCGTGTGGCAAAGTTCCAGAGCAGTTATTACAGCCGGGAAAATAAGCGGATTCCTCCCTATATCCACGAGATTTTCCAGAAAGGCCTGCCAGCGGATTTTCGCCTGATCGGAGCAACCACCAGAAATCCTTCGGAATTGCCGGCAGCACTGCGTTCCCGTTGTACAGAGATTTTCTTTGACGGTCTGCGTCCCGAAGCGGTGGAACAGATTGCCGCCGACAGTATGGAACGAGTGGGACTGCAATACGAAGATGGTCTATGCGGAAAAATTGCCCTTTATGCCGGCGGCGGCAGGGATACGGTGCGTCTGGTGCAGTCCTTAGCCTCTCTGGCAGAAATGAAGGGACGAAACTGGGTCGGCAGTGCTGACTTGGAATGGGTGGCGGAAGCTGGTCATTATCAGCCGTACCCTCGCCAAAAAGTGACGGCTGTACCTCGCGTGGGCGTGGTCAACGGTCTGGCTGTTACAGGCGGCATGGGCGGTGCGGTGCTGACAGTGGAAGTGAAGATGCAAAAAAGCACAGTACCCCATTTGCAGGTGACAGGCATTGTGGAGGAAGAAGAAATCCGCAGTCCCCATGGCGTCAGCAAAAGAAAAAGCAATGCCCGCAGTTCCGCGGAAAATGTGCTGACGGTGCTGGAAGGATACGGCTTTGACCGGAGCCAGTATGCCGTTCATATCAATTTCCCCGGAGGTATGCCTGTGGATGGCCCTTCGGCAGGCACAGCCATGTTTCTGGCGGCCTATTCCGCTTTTACAGGAGCGGCAGTGCCGGGAGATGTGGCACTGACAGGAGAAATTTCCCTGACAGGGAAAATACTGCCTGTGGGCGGTGTCACGGAGAAATTGCAGGCGGCAGAAGAAGCCAGCGTAACTCGTGCTTATATCCCTAAGGCAAATTGGCAGGGAAGGTATGAGCGGTTAGGATTGGAAGCGGTTCCCGTGGAGGAAATCAGTGAACTGCTGGAAATGGTCTTTACAAAGAAAGAAGAAAAACAGGCAGGTATGCCACAAAGAGGCATTTTGACAGCAGAAGGGCTGCAAAAATAAAATAAGGAAAGCAACTTCCCCTTAAGAAAACATAACAATGAAATCTTCAAAATAAGAAAGCCAAAATCCTTTGTAATCATAAGGGTTTTGGCTTTCTTTGTTTTCTTATGAAGATTTTATATCAGGCAGTTGTTTTTCCAAGACGGTAGCCCATGATTTGCACGACGAAAAAAGGAGAGATGCAGGGCAGGAAAAACAGAGAGAAAAATATGCCTGGGATATTCAGATGCAATCCCCCAAGAATCAGGTAACAGAGTTGTAATCCCATGCCAAAGAGCAGAGCTTTCTTTTTGCATCCCAGAGAAATGAGGAACAGCGCCACAAAGATGCCGCAGAGCAAAAGAGGTATGGCAAAGAAGGGGAGGTTTTGCACCCTTGTTCCTTCAAAGCAATAAATCAGAGGCAGCATCCATGGCACCAGATAAAGCAGATATGCTTTCGGAAAAAGCGAGGAAAGGCTTTTTTTGACATCATCTGTTTTTGGAGCAGCAGACCGTCCGCTCAGATACCCCATGCCCATAAAAAGGAGCAGAACCAAAGGCAGTATCAGGGGAGACAGAAGCATCGTGACATCACTCCATTGCCAGGAATGTTCCAACCCTAAGGAAATGGGCAGGAAGGAAAGCAGATTGTAGAGGAGATATTGCAGACAGCCCACAGCCAGAGCCAGAACAGGGCAGCGCCTTTTGCCGCAGACATATCCCAGAGAAAATAAGGCAGCGATTATGAGAGCATAAAGCAGCAAAAACAATGGCAATGGAAATCTCGGGAAAGTCATATCCAGCCAGCATAAAAGCAGATTGAAAAGAATCAGCCATGGAATGACAAAGAGCACTACGAACTTTGACAGTTTTTTGTATTCCTCTCGCAGCAGTTTCATAAAAATGCCCCCTTTTTGTTTCCCCACAGGAATTTGCATGTTTCTTTATAAGAACATTTTAAGATGGCGAAAGCGGAAAGACAAGGCAGATGTCCCAAACGTAAGAATTTATTAGAAAAGCTGTTTTTCCAATAAAAAAACGCGTGATTTTGGCATTTACGCGTTTTGTATATTCTGTTATGCCCCGAAGGGAAGCAGTGCCCAAATGACTGCAATGACGATGGTGGGGAGCATATTGGCAACTTTGAATTTTTTCTCCCAGATCAGATTGACGCCTACACAGAAGATCAGCATGGAGCCAGTAAGGGACAGGTTTACCAAAGCCTGTTCTGTCATCCAAGGCTCAATGAAACGGGACAGTATGGTGATGCATCCCTGAAAGATTGCCACAGGAATGGCAGAGAAGATACAGCCCTTCCCCATGGATGTGGTCATGATGATGACGATGATTAGGTCTAAGACCGCTTTTGCCGCCAATATGGAGTAATCCCCGGCAATGCCGTCCTGAATGGCGCCGACCACTGCCATGGCGCCGATACATACCGTCAGTGAAGTGTTCACAAAGCCGTCTACAAATTTTGTATCACGGTCGTTTTTGGTCTTTTCCTTCAGCCATTCGCCGAAGTGTTCCAGATGTTTCTCAATGTTCAATATTTCCCCGATGAGGGAACCAATGGCAAAAGAACCAATAATCATCATGGTGCCGCCGCTGGTGAGTCCTGATTCTGTGACCGTCATCATTTTTTCAATGGCACCGCCGATGCCCAGAAAAATGACACAAAGCCCAGTGGCTTTCATAATGGTTTCCTGTATTCTGACGTTTATGGCCTTGCCGAAAAGGGCACCCAGAAGGCCGCCCAATAATATGCCGCCGACATTGATGAGTGTTCCTAATCCAATCATTTGTATTTCCTCCTTAAAATGCATTTTTTCTTTTGTAATGAATCGGTTTTATTTTAGATGGAATAAAAGGGATTGTCAATGTATGAACGGTCAAAGAAAAGCCATATTTTCCAGAAAAAAATATAACCTTGTGTATTGGTAGGAATTGACCGAAAGCCAGTTCTGTTGTATAATAACTTGATTAGGCAAAAAGCCTGTGTGTAAAAGCCTATGAGATAGAGGTGAAATAGATGATAGAAACAAAAGAGAGAATACAATTACCTATGATGGCCTTGAGAGGCCTGACGGTATTTCCCAATATGGCAATCAGCTTCCCCGTAGGCAGACAGAAATCTCTGGATGCGCTGGAAGTGGCAGATGAAGGCGACAAGCGTATTTTCCTGGTGGCGCAGCGTGACCCCGAAGACGCAAGTCCCAAACAGATGGGCCTGTACGAATTCGGTACCGTGGCTACCATCAAACAGATTTTGAAACTCCCTGGCAACATGACCCATGTCATTGTAGAAGGTGTCATCCGCGGCAGACTGGAAACAGTGCAGCATAAACGCAAATGTGATTATGCGGAAATCACCACCATTGCCCAGGATTTCCCGGAACTGCCGGAGGTACATACAGCGGCGGAAATGCGTATTGCTCAGGATTTGTATGAAGAGTACGCAAAGTTCGTGCCCAATACCACAGCAGTGGATTTGCTGCCCAATGTGCTGGCATCAGGAAAGCCCGGCAAACTGGCAGACGTCATTGCGGCAGGACTGGAAATTTCCTTTGACCGGAAACAGCGGATTCTGGAAATTCTGAATCCTTATGACCGTTTGCAGGCAGTCATGGAAATCATGCGCTACGAACAGCAGGTGCTGCGAGTGAAACGGGAAATCGAAGCGAAAACAAAGGATGCCATCGACAAAAACCAGCGGGAATATTTCCTTAGAGAAGAGCTGAAGGTCATTCAGGAAGAACTGGGGGATAAAGACGGTATCGGCGCTGACGCTGCGGAATTCCGCCGTCGTCTGGAGGAAAAGAACCCTCCTGAAGAAGTGCGGAAAACCGTAGAGAAGGAAATCGACCGTATGATGAAGATTCCTGTAACTTCTCCCGAATCCAACGTGTCCCGCAGTTATATCGACACCCTTTTGAACCTGCCTTGGAATGAAATGACCGAAGAAACTTTCGATCTGAAACAGGCAGCGGAAATTCTGGATGAAGATCATTACGGTTTGGAAAAAGTAAAAGAACGTATTTTGGAATATCTGGCGGTGCGGAAAAACGCCCCAGAGGAAAAAGCCACCATCCTTTGTCTGGTGGGCCCTCCTGGTGTCGGCAAAACATCCATTGCCCGTTCTGTGGCGAAGGCGCTGAACCGGAAATATGTGCGTATGTCTTTGGGCGGAGTGAAGGACGAAGCGGAAATCCGCGGTCACCGCAGAACATACATCGGTGCCATGCCCGGGCGTATCATGAACGCTATGAAACAGGTAGGTACCATCAATCCTTTGATGCTGCTGGATGAAGTGGACAAGCTGGGGGTATCCTATAACGGCGACCCTGCGGCGGCGCTGCTGGAAGTGCTGGATGGGGAACAGAATTTTACATTCCGCGACCACTATGTGGAAATGCCTTATGACTTGTCCAAGGTACTGTTTATGTGTACGGCGAACAGTCTGGAACCCATTCCAGGCCCTCTCCGTGACAGAATGGAGATTATCCAGCTGGGCAGTTATACCGCAACGGAGAAACAGCATATTGCCACAGAACATCTGGTGAAAAAACAGATGAAACGTCATGGCCTGAAAGGCAGTCAGCTGAAGATTCGCCCCGAAGCCGTGGAAATGATTATTGACGGCTACACCAGAGAAGCAGGTGTTCGTCAGCTGGAACGTACCATCGGTCAGGTATGCCGCAAGGCTGTCAAAGCCATCATCAGCGGCGAAAAGAAATCCATGACCGTGACAGCGAAAAATCTGGAAGAAATTCTGGGCAAACCCAGATTCACAGAAGACCGTATTTACGATGAACCTCAGGTGGGTATCGTTCGTGGACTGGCGTGGACAGCCGTAGGCGGCACCACCCTTTCCGTGGAAGTAAACAACATGCCTGGTGACGGCAAATTCCGTCTGACAGGTAATCTGGGGAAAGTAATGAAGGAATCCGCGGAAGCGGCCATCAGCTACATCCGCTCTCAGAGCGACTGTTTCAAAGTGGAACCGGATTTCTATAAAAAGCAAGACCTGCATATCCACATTCCCGAAGGGGCAACACCCAAGGACGGCCCTTCTGCCGGTATCACCATGACCACCGCCATGCTTTCCGCTCTGACAGGCGCGAAGGTGCGGAACGATGTGGCAATGACCGGTGAAGTGACCATCCGCGGCCGTGTTCTTGCCATCGGCGGTTTGCAGGAAAAAGTGCTGGCGGCGAAAAAAGCCGGCGTAAAAACAGTGATTCTGCCGAAACAGAACGAAAAAGATTTGCAGGAAATTTCCGATGAAATCAAAGAAGGGCTGGAATTTGTTCTGGCAAAAGAAATGGACGATGTGCTGAAACACGCACTGGCGAAAGGGGAAAGCGTATGGAAGTAAAACAGTCATCACTGGCGGCAGTGGGAACGAAATTCTCCCAGTATCCCACCGACGGCAAAGTGGAAATTGCCTTTGCGGGCAAATCCAACGTAGGCAAATCTACGCTCATTAATGCCATGCTGGGCAGAAAAGCCCTGGCCCGTACCAGCTCCCAGCCCGGCAAAACAAGAACCATCAATTTTTATGACGTCAACGACTGCATGTATGTGGTAGACTTGCCCGGCTATGGCTATGCAAAGGCGCCTAAGACGGAAATCGCCAAATGGGGCATGATGATTGAGGAATATCTCCAGAAACGGGAAGAACTCCGCGCCATCATCCTCCTTATCGACATTCGCCATGAGCCCGGCAAAAACGACATCATGATGTATGACTGGCTGAAACACTATGGCTATGACATTATCATTGCCGCTACCAAATCCGATAAGATCAACCGCAGCCAGATCCAGAAACATCTTTCTGTGATCCGGAAAACATTGGGTCTGGGCCCTGACGATGTGCTGATTCCTTTCAGCGGCGAAAAGAAAATAGGCGTACAGGAACTTTGGGCGGAAATCGAACGGTTTTTAGATTAAATAAAAAATGGAAAAGGACGACCATTCGAAAGCAGCCTCCTCTTAAGAAAACATTGTTTTTCTTTTTCCTTCATTTCTTAAGGGGAGCTGCAACGGCTGTCTTCAGAAGAAAACATACCCAATAAAATTCTGTAAAAATAAGAAAGCTGGAATCCTTTGTACTATAAAGATTTCAGCTTTCTTTGTTTTCTGATGAAGAAGCCCCTGAGGATAGGCTCGTCCTTTTTTTCAGCCATTTTTCACCAGTCTTTTAAGATTTGTTTAAGGAATTATCGAAATGAACTTGCCGGAAAATCAGGCTTTCTACGACATATAATCATGTAATACTAGATATTGCCACCAATTTGCCACCATATATTTTATCTTGGTGGCATGGGACCAGCGCATATTTTTTCAAACGCCTCCACCGCTGCTTTTTCCATATCTTCGGTACAGTGGGCATAAGTGTTAAGAGTTGTTGTGATGTTTCTATGCCCTAGGCGCTGTTGAATAGCTTTAATATTCACACCGGCGCTTACCAATAATGTAGCGTGTGTATGCCGCAGAGAATGATAATCAAACTCGGGGGATATAAGCTTTCTAATTTTTTGAGAAAGTCTTCGGACGCTATCTTTGGTAACTAAAGTTCCATTATCTTGAATACATACAAATGAGATGCGGTTTTGAGACTGGTTAGATTTATTTATTCTACGGAGCAGCTTTTCATTTTTGTTATTCACTGAATCAGTTTCATAGATAGTGTAATGCTCTCCGTAAAACACTTCATTTTCAGACTGCCTTCGTTTCTCAGCCTTTAGTTCAGCACATAGAGATTCACTAATTTGCAATATTCGAGTTGATTCATATTTTGGCGGCTTTAGAACATAGCCATTTTTACTTAAAATACGCTGTTTATCGATGCGTATTGTTTTTGAATCAAAATCTATACAGTCCCAGCTTAATCCAAGGCTTTCACCAATGCGCAATCCACAGTTCCATCCGAGCAGAAGGATGATATAACCGTAGGTTCCAAATGGATAAAGACTAAGCATATCAGCATAATCTGCCTGAGAAATGATAGATCTGGTTTTTTGCTCGGCAGAAAATTTCCCAAGTCTAGCCATTTTACATGGATTTGTCTGCAAATAATGTAATGGCTCTACTGCGTAATCAAAAGCACCTGATAATATGCATTTGATAGAAGATACAGTGGATTTTGAATATCCTTTTTCTTTTAAGTCATTGATCATTGTCTGAATGGTTGCTGTCTGAATGGTTGATAGACGATAATGCCCAATGACTGGATTGATATGTGTCCGGATAAGCTGTGTATAGTTATCCAGTGTATTAGTCGTAAGATTTGACTTGACGTATTGTTCTATCCATTCATCCAGATAATCTCCAACGCTAATATTTGATGGCTCAAAGACTGTTCCGGCTCTATTGTATTCTGATAGGGCTTTTGCAAGAGCGGCTTCGGCTTCTTTCTTGGTACGAAACCCTCCTTTCTCAATTTTTTTTCGCTTGCCGCCGACTGCAGCCGCATCAAAATAATATGACCATGTTTTACCACGTTTTCTTGTTCCGCCTTTCATAGGCATACCTCCTTTTTATTTTTGGGTATGGCAAATAAAGCGGTCTTGTGGTATAATTTGCTTGTTCAGGGCGTTATACTACGGTATGACCGCTTTATATGAAATCCTCTTTCCTGTTGGCGCAGGAAGGGGGATTTTTTTAATTGTCTGTTGATATGGAAAAAGTGGTGTCATGGAAAATAATTGTTTTACCATTTTTATGGTAAATCAGTCCATATTTTCTTTTGAAGGTTTCCAATATTTCTTGTAGAAATTCTTCTGTTACACCAAGTGCTTCTGCTATATCGTAAGATGTATTACAGCAATTCAGGTTGATACTGAATAAATCATCAATATGTATCATTTTGTTTACTGCCCATGTACGAGCAATTTTTTCTTGTTTTTTATTACCAACAATACTTTGGTCTAAGATGTTACCAACAGTTTTTTTGAAATGCCCGATTTCTTCAGCTAAAATACAGGCTTTTTCATTTGATGTCATGTCCTTTTTTATTCCGATTTTTTTACCATAACAAAGACCCTTCGCATCTGATTCAAAATTCAACTCAAAAACTTTGAGACCTATCATATTTGCATCATTTAGCAGTTTTTCATAATCACACATATAACAGACCCCCTTTAGAATTAACGTTTCTTCAGTTTGTTCATGTCATTGTGCATAAGTGGTTGCTGTTTATCAGACGAATTGTTGTTATGTGCTGCTACTGGCATTAAGTAGTCATTGGATTCTTCAGCAATAGAAAGCAATTTGTCAATAGCTGGTTGCATGTGTTTATTTTTTCGATAAGACTTAATAATACTTTTTTCATAATCAGTACATTTCAAAGTGCAAGAATGTTCTTCGATTTCAACTATGGCATATGTTTTTCCTTCTTCAATACCTTCGTTCTTACCATATTGCTCGACTAAAGAAGCATAAACATCAGATGGAAGCCTAGTCTCCCAAAACTTCTGATTTAATAGCATAGAAACATAAAGATCGAATGAAATATGTTTTGTGTCAAACAAGCATGCTTCAATACTTCTGGAATAATACATTTTGAATAAATTTAATGCAGCTTCTTTTTTTTGTTCAAAAGTTGCAGTATTGTCATTCAAAATTTCTCTAGAAGATTGTTTTATTTCTTCTCTTTCGTAATAGTCATAATAAAATTCGTATTTTTCAGCAGTGGAGGTTAGGCTAAGTTTATATAAAATTTCAGAATTAATTTCTAATGCCTGAGCAATTTTCTCTATTGTTTCAGTGGTTACTCTAACTGGTTTACCTGTTCTAAAATCTTCTCCTTTTTCTATACTGTCAATATGTGTATGGCTAATTCCACATAATTCGCCAAACTTTCGGAGAGAAGCGTTTAATTTCTTTCTTTTTCTTTCAATGTATTTCCCAAAGACGTTGTTCATAAATAACACCTCCATAGGCTTATTGTAAATCTTAGTTTACAAAAAGTAAAGAAAAACAGCTAACAAAATGTGTTGTTTATGATTGACAAAATGAAAATACAAGTGTAATATATACACAACGGAGGTGATGAAATGAAAAACAGATTGAAAGTAATTCGAGCCGAAAGAAATATGACTCAGGAAGAACTTGCAGAAAAATGTGGTGTTTCAAGAGCCACAATTAACAGCATAGAGAAAGGCAGTGTAATTCCTAATGGAGATACAATGTTGAAATTATCTAAAACATTGAATGTTCCGATTGAAAAAATTTTTTTAGATTTTGTGTTGTGTGAACAAAACTAGGGGGTGATGCAGGTGGACAACATTTCAAGATTGTCGCAAGAAGCGGAGCAAATCAAAAAGAAAAAAGGATATTTCATTTCTCCTTATGAGTGGAATGAAATGATGAAAATGGCAGGAAAGATTTCCTCTATCTTGTCAGGACCCGCCGCAACAACAATGACCTATGCGAAGTCAAAAATCATTCTGGAAATTGTTATGAGCAGCATTGAAAAAGTTACAGAATAGGCAATGAAAGAGGGTGATGCAAATGGAACAGAAAGAAATAAAGATTGTGATTGATATTCAGGACGCATCAAGTTACTCTTTGACACCATACACAGTTTATAGAGCACTTTGTACTGAATATCAGAAAAATGTTGAAAATTTCCATAACCGTAATTTTTGGGGAATGGGGACCGCCTGTAATACTGCTGCAAGAGAATTGTATTCGCACATAACAGGCAGACCTTCAAATGTTAAAAATCTGATTTTAACTTATTCAGATGCAGAGAAAGCCTTTGACCTGTTTAAGCAGTTTGCGGATATTTGGGTGAGAAATGCAACAAATACTTGAGTATTTTTTGGGATAGAAGGTGATGTAAATGAAACAAAAAACGAACCCTAATAACTCTGATATGCTGGAGTCATTTTATCAGAGAGCGAGACAGGGTGAAACTGAACAAAAATTTATGGTAGAAATCAACGGTCAGCAAGTCCCGACGATGCAGTATATCAACCAGATGTTTTTTGCCGAGAACAGACTAGTCCGCATGGCAAATACCTTGGCGAAAATCGCTTTGGTAATTTCAGCTATATGGATCGTATTATCCATCATTCTATTTTTGATCAATTTAGGAGCATGACTTTGAGCACATCATTTCCGTAGAGCGTATACCAAAAAGTAATCATGCTGATAAGTAAAGATATGAGAGAAATAAATGTGGGAATGGTCCATTTCCAAAAGTTGAATGATCTTTCTTCCAGAAGTTGATTTCCTTTTGGTGTGCAGTAAGAACGAATGCCTTTAACTTCTTTTACTTTCATAGTTTCGAAAGGGACCGGATCTCCGTTCTGACGATAGGCGCAGGCATAGAGATCAGAGTTAAAGGTAAGTAACATACCTTGGTTTGCGTATTCGAATTTTTTCAATATGTCAGACCATTCGGCACCGTTTTTGCCACATTTGCGGATATATTTAAGAACGCGAATAGTGTCTCTGTCAAAGTACATTATGAAATCAACTCCTTTTAGGGCGATTATAGCAGGAAAGATGGAGTTATTCAAGAAAGAAGGTAAAGCGGATGAAAGAACAACTGTTATACACAGTGCCAGAGGTAGCCAAAATACTCCGGTGCAATCCTAACAGGGTTTATGACTTGAACAAAGCTGGCTTACTACCATTCCTGAAGCTTGGTCAGCTGAAATGCCGCAGAGAAGCTTTAATTGCTTTTCTGGAAAAATATGAGGGCTATGATGTGTCTGATCCATACCATATTACACCTTTGCAAACAGATACATCTGATGATGGCGTATGAGAGAAGGTCACAGATATGTAGTTTGCGGCGACTGTGGTCGAATCTGGAACATTGCGAAAGAGCAGGACACCAGACGTGGCTATCTTTGCCCGAAATGTACATACAAGCGCCGTATAGAAAGGAGGAAAAAAGATGGACAAGCTCATCATTACACTGCTGGTGGTAATCGGAGTGCTGGTTTTGTTTCTGGGAGTTGCTCTGGAGGAAATCAAAGCCCTGCAACAGGACAAGCGTGACTGGAAAAACCGCTATTACGCAGCGGCACAGATCAGGTCTAGAGGTGGTGTCAGTGAAAAATGAAACCAGTATGCGACTATGATTGTTTTCACTGCCCGTATGAGGACTGCATCAATGATGAAATGAGGCTCGAAGATTATCAGGAAGGAAAGGAGCTAGAGTTAATTTCTGGGGCGAAGAAATACAACACTTCGGAATCACATAGAGCCGCTCAGAAGAAATACTACGAGGAAAACAAAGAAAAGGTAGCTGCTTACAGTAAGAAGTACTACGAGGAAAACAAAGAAAAGGTAGCTGCTCGCAATAAGAAGTACTATGAGGAAAATAAAGAAAAATGGAAGGAGTATAACAAAAAATCAAGACAGAAAAAATCCTCCCTTGCGTTGGCGCGCAGTGTGGGAGGAAAAGAAAAATAAAAATCACTATTATCGTATCAGAAAACAGGAGGAATTGCAATGAGTAAATATATTGATTTTACACCGGAAACGGCAAGTGAAGAATACGCACTGTTGGCAGGTCGAGTGGAAGCCTTTGCTAACTATGTGGTACAGGAAAAATACAGCATCAGCCGGGAAATGTGTGCAGCTATGCTGGGATTTGAACTGCCAACAGAGGTGGAAACGCCAAGAGAGGAAGCGGATGTGTGATGGCTTATATGTGTATCAAGCAGCAAAAAGAGTGTGACGGATGCGGGGCTTGCCAGGAACCACTGGCGCCCTGCCCGGAATGCGGCAGCCAGGAATATGGCGTGTTGTATGAAAGAAATCAAAAAATCATCGGCTGTGATGACTGCATAGAAAGACGGTGGGTGGATTGAATCAGGAAGCATTGTGGAAACGTCTTGGAGAGATTGCCTTTGAACTGGACGAAATCGAAAAACAGTTGGGTGGTCTGTACAATCTGAAAAAGAAAAAACAGGATGAAATCCGAAAAATCAAGGATTTGCTGGTGGAAGATGCCAGAAACAGAAAGGAGTGAGTACGGAAATGGCAAAACTGATTTGCATTATGGGGGAATCCGGCAGCGGCAAGACCACATCCATGCGTAATCTTGATCCTGCATCTACTTATTACGTGGACTGTGATGGGAAAGGACTGGCATGGAAAGGCTGGAAGTCTCAATACAACAAGGAAAACAAGAATTATTCCAGAACAAGGGACATTCCAAAGATTTCAGAATTGCTTTGTAAAATCCATGAAGGGAAGCCAGCAATCAAAACGGTAGTGATCGATACTTTAAATACCTGCATGGCAGACAAAGAAGTCAAAGGCATGAAAGATAATGGTTACAACAAATGGATTGATTTAACACAGTTTGTCTGGAACCTGATTGAATTAGCAGGAAAGCTGCGGGATGATTTGACGGTCATTTTTGTTATGCACAGCGAAACCGTACGTGATGATTTTGGATATGCTTTTACCAGAATCCGTACCAATGGCAGAAAATTGGAAAAATTGGTGCCGGAATCCTTATTCGGGACTGTCCTGCTGGCAAAGCGTACAGAGGAAGGCAGGTATGTTTTTGAAACACAAAGTAAAAACAGCACTGCCAAGACGCCTATGGGCGCATTTGAAACTTTTGAAATCGACAATGATATCCAGAGTGTTTTACAGGCGTTGGAAGAATTTTAAGGAGGAATACATAAATGAAGAACATTAACTGGAATGAGGTGCCTGATCAGGTGGAATTTGACCGCCTGATACCAGGTGGTTATGTATGCGAAATGAAGTGCGTGGTGGACATGCCTGCCAAAGAATACCTGAAAATTGAGTATGACATTGCGGAAGGAACCCACAAAGGGTATTATCAGGAACTTTACAAATCAAAATCCTTCTGGGGCGGCACATTTTACCGTTCCTACAAGGAAAAAGCGCTGCCCATGTTCAAGGGATTTTTGACGGCTGTAAAAGAAAGCAATCCCGGTTTTGTCTTTGAAAATCAGGAAAAGCGGCTGGAAGGAAAGCTGGTTGGGCTGGTATTGGCAGAGGAAGAATATATGGGAAATGACGGCAAAGTGAAAAAACGTCTGTATGTTTCGGCTGTCAGAAGTGTGGAAAAAATCCGCAAGGGAGATTTTACTGTGCCGGAGCTGAAAAAATACAATCCAGCTGGCAGCAGGGATGGCTTCTATCCTGTGGATGATAGCCTGAGTGATGACGATGTACCATTCTGATGGAGGTGATTTCCATGATTTTATTGGAAGATACCCGTCAGCAGGCGAAAAAACACGAGGCAAAACATCGGTGGTTTGCGGAAAATGGCGTTGATGTGGTGCGCTCTAAGTTGGTGGTAGGGGATTATACCCTGCCAACCGACCAGAGCGTTTGTATTGACACAAAGTCTGGACTGCTGGAAGTTTGCGGTAATGTGACCCAACAGCATCGGCGGTTTGTGGAGGAACTGGAACTGGCAAAACAGCTAGGGATACGGCTCATTATTCTGGTGGAGGAAAACGGTATCCGTACATTGGAGGATGTGAACAGATGGAGTAACCCCAGACTGCGGTTTTCGCCGAAAGCCACCACAGGAGAAACCCTGTATAAAATCCTTTCTGCCATGGAACAGCGGCATGGCTGCCAATTCCTGTTCTGCAGAAAAGAGGAGGCTGGAGCGAAAATCGTAAAAATCTTAGGCGGTGGTGATCTTGGAATTTAGAGAATATACAAAAGAAGATTTTCTGGAGACAACAGAGCCTTATGAGGTCGTTTACCGCTATCGGGACAATAATTTTGTATTTATCCAAGCTATTGAGCAAATGACGGCAATCGCCAATGCAGTAAAGGTAAGAAATTTCAAGGCACTGTTTAAAGAATACTGCAAGTCTATGGGCAATCAGGGGCGTGCTATCAAAAACGCCACCAATTTTTCCGGGCAGCCCATAGAACTGGACTGTGGCAACTGGATCGCCGATGATGACGGCATCCGGGTGGAAACAGAAATGGGGGAGATGCTGGCGTGCATCCACCCCATCTTGCCCACCAAGCGGCTGGTCAATATCGACAACAATACGGAAAAGCTGAAGATCGAATATAAAAAAGGCAATTTCTGGCGGTCGTTGGTAGAAAGCAAACGAACCCTCGCCAGTGCGTCACAGATTCTGGATCTGGCGGAACGTGGTGTGGCTGTGAACAGTGAGAACGCCAGACTTCTGGTGCGGTATCTTCATGATGCGGAAAATCTGAACTATGAGCGCATTGAGGAGGTCAGCAGCATTGGTCGTTTGGGCTGGGTAAAAGACTATGGTTTTTCGCCTTATGTGGAGCATTTGGAGTTTGACGGGGATGTGTCCTGCAAGAACTTTTTTGACAGCGTGAAACAGGTAGGAGATTTTACCCAGTGGTTTGAAATGGCTCTGGATGTTCGCAAAAATAGCCTCTATGGGCGTCTTCTCATTGCGGCGAGTCTTTCCTCAGTGTTAGTGCAGCCATTGAACTGCCTGCCTTTTTTCGTCCATTTCTGGGGTGGTACGGAGGCAGGGAAGACTGTTGGCTTGATGCTTGCTGCTTCCGTTTGGGCAGACCCAAGACCGGGACGATATATCCAGACATTCAACAGCACTGCCGTAGGGAAAGAACGTTCTGCGGCGTTTGTTTACAATATGCCACTGATCATGGATGAATTGCAGATTGCTTCCAGTCGGGAAAGTTTCGACCAAGAGATATACAAGCTGTCAGAAGGTGTTGGCAAGACCCGCGGGAATAAAGCCGGCGGCGTGGACGAAACGCCTACATGGTGTAACTGCATCCTCACCAACGGGGAAATGCCCATCACAGGGGTTTCCAGTGGTGGTGGGGCAGTGAACCGTATCATTGAGGTGGAATGTACCACAGCGCTGTTTGCTGACCCCAAGCATGTGGCAGATACCTGTCTGCAGAATTTTGGCTTTGCCGGAAGGTTTTTTGTGGAATGGCTGGAACGGAATGACCCTAGCTTTACAACAGCAGCACAGCTTTACAAAATCTATTCCAAAGAGCTGGAACAGATGGACACCACAGGGAAACAGTCCATGGCAATGGCGCTGATACTGGCAGCGGATTTTCTGGCGGAACAAGCCATATTCCATGACGGGCTGGCACTGAAGCCACAGGACGTGAAACCCTTCCTGAAATCCAAAAAAGACGTGTCCGTGAACGAACGAGCTTATGAATACATCCGTGAAACCTTGGCAGCAAACAAAAAGAAATTCGATGATAATGACGATGTCATAGAATGCTGGGGCATGGTGGATGATACATATTTTTATGTTATCAAGAGCCGTTTTGAGAAAATCTGCGTGGAAGCTGGATACAGCGCAAAATCCTTGCTCAGCTGGATGAAACAGACAGGGAAAATCGAGGTCAGCAAGGGATATACCAAGACAAAACGAATCAATGGCGAGGCGGTTTCCTGCGTTTGGATCATCAAAGACCCCAACGGGCAGATGCAGTTGGAGGATATTCCAGACAGTGAGGAATGCCCCTTTTGAAAATGTGTGACTTTTCAGAATGAAAGACAGGCAGTGTGTGAAAAATGAAAAAGTGGCGTTTTCCTTGTAAAATCAACGTTTTTACCCATTTTGATTTTGCGGATGTGTGAATGTGTGACTTGTGTGACGTTTTACACACACCTTATATATAGGAGTATATATACAAGATGGTTATATACACGTTTCTACGTATGCGAGGTATGCAAAAACCTTCACACATTTCACACAATAGGAAAAAACAGTTAGAAAATCCAGTAAAATCAATGGTTTCAGCGGTGTGACTTTTTGTCACACAAATTCACACAAAAAACAAAATGTCACACAATTCCATGAATGGAGGACAATATGGCACAGATAGAAACGAAAGAACAGGCAGAAAAGTATCTGACGCTCATTGGACGCAGAGGAAAAGCGTTAAAGCAGGGACGAGATGCAATCGTCAATTATCAGAAAACATTTGATGAAATCAATTTGCAGATTCGGAAACATCTGCTGGCGTACATGTTTTATCGGATATTTGATAACCAGATGCCCAATGAACCCAATCTCATTGCCATCTGGCTGCGGGTAGAGGAAAAAGGATTGATGCGGGATTTGGCACGGACAATCCTTAACGGTGATCGAGAATGGTTTGAAATCATTTGTCAGAAAATCAGAGAAGTGGCGGATGAGGTGTTGAAGAAGGAGGTGGGCAAGAAATGAAACAGATCAACTTATTAGAAGAACTGATTGTTGATAATTTTGCAGGCGGAGGCGGCGCATCTACCGGCATTGAACTTGCCACTGGACGCCCAGTGGATATTGCCATAAACCATGACCCAGATGCCATTGCTATGCACAAGGCGAACCACCCTTACACCACACATTATTGTGAATCGGTTTGGGATGTGGACCCGAAGAAAGTGTGCAGAGGAAGAAAGGTAGGGCTTGCCTGGTTTTCACCGGACTGCAAGCATTTTTCAAAAGCAAAAGGCGGTAAGCCTGTTGACAAAAATATTCGAGGGTTGGCGTGGATTGTACTGAAATGGGCTGGTACGGTGCGTCCCAGAGTGATCATTCTGGAAAATGTGGAGGAATTCCAGACATGGGGACCTGTGAGAAAAGGAAAACCAGTCAAAAGAAGAGCGGGAGAAACATTTCGAAAATGGAAAGAACAACTGGAAAGCCTTGGGTACTGCATAGAACATAGGGAACTGGTAGCGGCAGATTATGGAGCGCCTACCATACGGAAGCGTTTCTTTCTGATTGCACGATGTGACGGAAAGCCAATTGTATTTCCAGAAAAGACGCATGCGCCGGCAGGTAGCGAAGAAGTGAAAGAAGGCAGGAAAAAACCATGGAGAAGTGCGGCTGAAATCATAGATTGGTCCCTGCCATGTCCTTCTATTTTTGATACATCAGCAGAAATCAAAGAAAAATACGGAATTCGTGCGGTGCGTCCGCTGGCAGAGAATACCATAAAAAGAATTATCAGAGGGCTGGACAAGTTCGTATTAAATACTTCTGCGCCATTTTTGGTTATGGTAAATCATACGGGAGAGTTCAGGGGACAGAAAACAACAGATCCAGTGCAGACTGTCACAGCAAAGAACGGATATGGATTGGTATCACCGATTTTGGAACCATATTCGATTTGGACGGTTTCCAATACCAGTAATGCGACAGGACATGCCGCAGATTCTCCCATAGATACCATTCGAACAGGAGGAGGTGGTGGACAGATGCTTCTTTCTGCGGCAATGACAGCCATAGGACAAACGGGTTTTTCAAAAGATCGTTCTTATAGCGTGGAAGAACCTGTCAGGACAACGGTTTCCAAAGCAGAGCAATGCTTGATGATGCCTTCACTGGTACAGTATCACACAGAACAGTCAGAAAAAGCCAGAGGGCAAAAAATAACAGAACCGCTGATGACACTGGATGCATCCAACCGTTATGGAGTTTCGGCGGCATATCTTACAAAATACTATGGAAACGAAAGAGGCGGTATTTCTGCTGCTGATCCATTGCATACGGTAACGGCGAAAGATAGGGAAGCGGTGACAGCGGTTCACATGGAAAAATTTTATAGCGGTGGATACACTGGCTGTGGAAGTTCTGCAAAAGAGCCGCTGGGAACAATTACAGCGGTAGATCATAATGGAATATCAGCAACATTTTTATCAAAGTTCTATAAAACTGGAATAGGACAAGAAATATCAGATCCACTTCATACTGTTACAACGTCCCCAGGACATTTCGGTTTAACCATTGTCAAATTGGAGAGAGAAAATACAGATTTGTGGCATTGGAATGAAATCAGAGAATTACTCAATCGATATGCTGACTACAAAATCGGATGTGATGAAATCCTGCTGATTTCCATAAAAAATCAAAAATACTTTATCAGTGATATTGGACTGCGTATGCTCACACCGAAAGAGTTATATGCGGCAAATGGATTTCCTGCTGATTACATCATCGATAAGGATTGTGACGGAAAAACCTATGGAAAGACAAAGCAGGTGGCAAGATGCGGCAATGCAGTACCGCCGCCGTTTGCGGAAGCCCTTGTCCGGGCAAATCTTCCAGAAATGTGCGGGGAGAAAATTGGAAGTATGGAAATGTTGAAAAAAATTATGGTTGGATAAGGAGAACAGTATGAATATCCAGACATTTTTTGAAGCTGTATTTTATGTGTTGGATAAACTGACCCTGATGTTTCTGGCTTTTGTGATTATATACGCTTCGTTTAAAGTTGGAACAAAGTCGCATTTGCAAACCGCAGCAGCTACTTTATTTGTTGTTGTATTATCAATTTTCTTTGTTTTTACGCCGTTTATCAAGCTTGTGTATTATTTTGTAACGGGTGAACCGCTGTGAGTTGTAGAGAATATTCGTGAGGTGAGGAAAAATGAAAAATTTATCACAGATACCAGAGAGTGAATTGATCATTGTCAAATATAAAGAAGGAATGACTGAAGTCATTGAAGCAGGGGAAATCGCAAGCTGTATTGCATATAACGAGGGATATAATCTTGAATTTTTTACAGCTGTAAAAGATGCCGTACAGATCAATGAAAGAGAATTGATAACCACGTTGACGGAAATGCTTGGTGATGACCAGTACGAAGATTGGGCAGAGGATATGTTTTATGAACTGATCGAAGAAAAAGAAACAAAGGCATTTGTGGAAGCATTCAACAAAGCAGCGGAAAATAGAGCGAGTTATAGCATGGGTGAAGCGATTGATTTGGAAAATTAGGAGAGGATGCTATGAGAGAGATTTTGTTTAAGGCGAAACGGTTGGATAATGGAGAATGGGTAGAGGGATTCCCGTTCCCTAGCATTACAGGAGAAGAATTGAACCGAATGACTGTTTTTGAACCATTTCCGGGTGGAACTGTTGTAAATACTTATAAGATAGACCCATCCACGGTTTGCCAGTACGTAGGATTGAAAGATAAAAATGGCGTCAAAATTTTCGATGGGGATATTATTTCAATAATTGGCAGCAAAAAACCTGGAATCCCTGCTGCTGTAAAATATCTTTCTGAGAAATGTCAATTTGTAATTGTTAGAGGTGCGTACAACCCTATTTGGATGAACGACTTTACCCCAGAAAAAGATTTTGAAGTCATCGGAAACATTCACGATAAGGAGGAATGACCATGGATGCAGTGGAATTTTTGAAAGAATGGAAAAGAATGTGTGATGAAAATGGAAGGTGCGAAAATTGTGCAATGTATAACGGAAAGTGTTGTATATCTGGACTTCCGACTCATATGGTGAGAAAGGAAGAAGAAATAGTTAAGAATGTAGAAAACTGGTCTAAAGCCCACCCTGTTATCAACCTGTCCGAGGATCAAAAAACTGCAATCCGCGGGAGGATCGCCGAGGGCTGGAAGTGGATTACAGTCGGAACAGGCACAAGCAATATTTATTTTACAGAACAAAAACCATGCAGAAATTCCAGTGGAAATATTCTTGTATGTGGTGAAAAATCTGAAACACTTGGTTTTTTCTTTGATTTTGTAAATCACAAGAACTCCCCTATATACTTACCTGACCTGTTAGGGGGTGAGGAATAATGGCAAAATATAAAGTCTCTTACAGCGGTTTCGTTTATGTTGAAGCCGATACATCCGAAGAAGCTGAGGAAAAAGCTTTTGATGAGGAAGAAATCTATTCAGAAAAGCAGGTCGATGCTGTGATCGAAGTGGATGAATTTGTTGTTGAGTTATAGGATTTTGTTATCAAAAGAGGTGAAACTGACATGATGGTAAATAAAAATTCGACTTTTTGTGTGTATATGACACCTTGTAATTATTGTTCGAAGTTTGATAAGCCTTGCGATGAGGCATGCAACGACAAGGGAAAGCCTAAAAAAGCAAAAGTCCTTGCAGGTAGTGAAGCACCTGATAAAATGCTTAATCCAGCCGGGGAGTATGCTGTTACGTTTGCCCGGAACCATGGTATGAGTATTGCTGCAGCTATGGAACAACCTATGGTAAAAGCAAGGTTTGAAGTATTCAATAAAACGGGATGGTGATAAAATGAAACGATTTTTAATTTGCACCCTCGCGGCGGCAGTTATTGCCGTATCCCTTGCATGTTGTGGGGTGAGTGAGGCGGAAGCAGGGCAAGAGGAAATGTTTGTGGAAGTGTATGAAGGTCGTAGTTACAGCGTAGTATATCATGCAGAAACAAAAGTGATGTATGTAGCTGGTGATGTTAAATATGGTGATGTATTTACCGTTCTTGTAAATCCAGATGGTACACCTATGATTTGGAGGGAATAACTATGGACGAACTCAGCCGCAATGGCAGCGGATACTATGACCAGACTGCATCGCCAGTTTTACATGCCATACATAAACGGGAACAGGAAGCCGACGAGAACGCCAACCGCATCATCAGACTAATCAAAGATTTATTGCGAATCTGTGATTTTGAGCTTATTGAGCGTATCCAGATTAGGCATAAACCAACAGGGAGGGAATACCGATGAACAATGAAGAAAAGAAGCAGTACCTTCGCAGATATCAGGTGGCTAAGCGTAGGGAGAAATTGATTCAAGACGCAATCGCAGAGTTGCGTTCCAGCAAGACAAGCCCTGTTGGGTTAGGGGATGGGTTGCCGCATGGTAGTGGTACATCCGATCTGTCTGGATACGCAGCGAGATGGGACGAGCTGGTGAGGGAACTGGAAGCAGAAAAAGAAATGCAAATGATTGCATATCAGGAGATTTGGAATCAATTAAAAAGAATTCCAGATGCAACAGAGATGGAAGTGCTTACTCGAAAATATCTTTTTGGTCAAGAATGGGACGAAATTGCGTCAGAGATGGGATACAGTTATCGAAATATTACTAGAATTCATGGGTATGCGTTACTACATTTTGAAATTTCATAAAGATGTCCTACTATGTCCTATCATGTCCTTTTATGTCCTAGCGATATGTGGTAAAATGTCATCGTGGAAAAAGACATAAATGTAACTCCTTTCTTTTGGGACGCCTTACGGGGCGTCCTTTTTCTTTGGGGGCAGAAAGGACGGTGGAAGCTGTGACTGTTTCGAAAAATAAGTATGTCGGCAGACCGCCGAAATTTCGAACGAAAGAAGAAATACAGGTAAAGATAGACGCGTATTTCAAAGAATGCGATGGGGAATTATTGATGGACGATAATGGGAATCCAGTATGTACTCCCAAAACAGGATTGGTCTATATCAAACCGCCGAAGCCACCAACGGTGACAGGTCTGGCACTTGCGTTGGGATTTGCGTCCAGACAATCCCTCATGGAATACCAATGCAAAAAAGAATTTGCTGACACGATTATACGCGCGAAATCCAGAATTGAAGAATATGCGGAAGCCAGACTGTTTGACCGTGATGGTGTCAACGGCGCAAAATTCAGCCTGATCAATAATTTCCGCGGCTGGGGTGAAAAGCCAGAGCAGGAACAGGATACCGGCAGCAATATGGTCGCTCTGGCTGAAATCCTCATGCGCCCCGGAAAAAATCGGAACATCCATGACTTTGAAGGGGATGACGAGGCATGAACATTCCGGCTCCATTTTCACAGAATCAGAAAGATTATTTTGACCGCACCTTTACCCATTGGCTGAACGTAGCCGAGGGAGGAAAGCGTGGCGGGAAGAACGTAGTCAATACATTGGCATTCTGCACCAGACTGGAACGGCACCAAAGCAGGATTCACCTGATCGCTGGGGTATCCACGGCAACAGCAAAAATCAATGTGCTGGACTGTGATGGTTTCGGCATGAAAAATTTTTTTGAGGGACGCTGCCGTGAGGGGGAGTACAAAAAGCGTGATTGCCTGTATATCCAGACACCTGTTGGAGAAAAAATTGTCTTGATTTCCGGTGGCGGAAAAAGTGGTGATGAAAAGCTTATCAAAGGGAATACCTACGGCATGGCGTATGTGACAGAAGCCAATGAATGTACGGCAGACTTTATCCAGGAGGTTTTTGACAGGACGCTGACCAGTCCGGAAAGAGCAGTTTTTCACGACCTGAACCCGAAAGGGGATGGGCATTGGTACTATAAAACAGTGCTGGACTTCCACGCCAAAAAGCAAAAGAAAAATCCCGACTATGGTTTTAACTATGGGCATTTCACCATTGCTGATAACCTTTCTGTATCTGACGATAACCTGCGTAAGACCCTGTCTACCTACGACAGGAAAAGTATCTGGTATGCCCGCGATATTTTGGGCTTGCGCCGCTCTCCCGAAGGTCTGATTTATGACATGTTCTCCGCAGAAAAAAATGTTTACAGCACGGCAGAAGCCCCTGTGGATATGGTCTGGCGGTCCACAAGAACGATTGCCATTGACTATGGTACCACGAATCCTTGTGTCTTTCTGGACATATATGACGACCAGGAAACGGTTCGTATCGATCGGGAATATCGTTGGGACAGCCGGGAAGAACATCGACAGAAAACAGATAAGGAATATGCAGACGATCTGGAAACATTCATGGGTACAGGCGGTTGTGCAGTATTGGTAGACCCCTCTGCCGCTTCCTTCATTGCGGAGCTGAAAAGCAGAGGGATTTTTGTGATAAGCGCAAAAAATGATGTACTGGACGGTATCAGAAAAACGTCTACACTCATGAGCCGTGGTCAAATTCAGATTCATCAGCGGTGCGAAGGGTTGCGGAACGAGCTGGGGGCATATCGTTGGGACGAAAAATCCAGCCAACGAGGGGAAGAAAAGCCTGTGAAAGAACAGGACCATGGACCAGACGCGCTGCGTTATTATATCAACTCCCTGCCGGACTGGCGGGTGACATAGGAGGTGGGAAGATTGTCCCGCAGAAAAGGAAAGAAAACCGGTACAACAAAGCCGGTACAGACAGCGGATTCATTTAGCAATCCGCTTTTTCATTTAGGATACGGATCCCAATCTCCATTGGAAGCAACAGAGTACCCATTGACCCGCATGACATACGACTATGCCCTGCTGAACAGCCTGTATCGCTCAAACTGGGTGGTACAGAATGTAGTGGGTATTATACCGGATGATATGCTGCGGGAAGGCTTTACGGTATCCGGTGCCATTTCCCCGAAATACCAGCAGGAACTTGACCGCTGCTTGCGACAGACGCAGCTGTATGACCGTATCAATGAGGGTATGCGCTGGGGCAGGCTGTATGGCGGTGCGGCTGGATTGATTTTGATTCGAGGGCAAGAAGATTTGTCCAAACCTCTTGAACTGGACACCATACTTCCAGGTACCTTTGCTGGGCTGTATATCGTTGACAGATGGTCCGGTATCACACCCGGTATGGAATTGGTTTCTGATTTGGCAGACCCTGATTTTGGTTTGCCCAAATACTATGACATCAATATGGCAGACGGCAGTACAGTGGTATCTATCCATCATTCCCGCATTATCCGTTTTGTCGGTCGTGAATTGCCTTATCTGGAAAAGATGGCAGAAATGTACTGGGGAGAATCTGAAGTGGAAGCCCTCTATGCGGACGTGGTGAAACACGACAATGTGGCAGCGAATATGGCTGCTTTGACCTTCCGTGCCAATGTGGATTCCATGGAGGTGGAAAATCTGGACCAGCTTTTTTCCGTTGCGCCCACTGCCATCCAGCAGCGTTTCTGGAACATGATGCAGGCGCAGAACGTGCTGAAATCCAATTTCGGCATGCAGCTGGTAAACAAAGGCGATTCGGTGAAAAATACCCAGTACACCTTTACGGGCTTACAGGAAATCTATGACAGTATGTGCCTTGACTTATCCGGTGCCAGCAGGATTCCAGTGACAAAACTGTTTGGGCGTGCGCCGGCAGGACTGAACGCCACAGGGGAAAGTGATCTGCAAAATTATTACGATTACGTGGACACGTTGCGGGAAAGCAAGTTGCGCCCCATTCTGGAAAAGCTGCTGCCTATCATTGCCATGAGCGTATGGGGCGGCGTTCCGGAAGACATGGATATCCAGTTCCCGCCACTCTGGACGCCAACAGCCAAAGAAGTGGCAGAAATCGCTAAGGCAAAAGCCGAAACCATCATTGCCGCTTTTCAAGCTAACCTGCTGGATCAGGCAACTGCCCAGCGCGAACTGAAAAAACTGGCGGAAGAAACTTCTATGTTTGACAGTATTTCCGAAGAAACCATCAAGAAAAACGAAGGAAAGACCTTTCAGGATGTGACGGCTCTGCGCGATCCGCTTATGGGGCTGGGATTTGAGGAGGCGTGATAGATGCCAATTCAAAAAGCACCAAACGAAAAAGAACTGGAAAAGCTGATTGCCATATTTCTGCGAGCGGAAACAGCCATTATCAATGAGATCGGGCGGCTGCGTTCTCAAGGATTGGTGGATTATCATGCTGTGGCTGCCCTGAACCGGATACAGGCTATCTTGAAACAGATGGAAACAGACTGTTGGGAATATGTACCAAAGATGGTAGAACAGCAGTTTTATGTTCGGGTACCAGAAGCCCGTAAGATATTGGAACCAGTGGAAAAACATGTCCGTGGATATGAAAACGCGGAGGCGTTGACTGCTACACAGTACAGCATTATGGACCGTCTGGTGACCAATCTCATGGGGGAAATCGTAGAAGCATCAGGAACGGCACAGAACACCCTGCAAAATGCCCTCATCGGCAGAACGCAGGGGGATATTTTCCGCCGGGTTACTTTGGGAACGTTAGCCCAGACACAAGCCATGGGGAAAGGCGCCCAGAAAGCCGCCAATGATATTTTTCAGGCATTGGCAAGGGAAGGCGTCACCGCCTTTGTAGACAAAGCCGGAAGACGATGGAGCCTGCATACCTATTGCAGCATGGTGGCACGCACCACCAGCAGACAGGCGGAAGTACTGGCAACACTGACAGCAGACGAAGAACACGATTTGTACAAAATCAGCAGCCATGGAACTACTTGCAAAATCTGTGCGCCGCTGGAAGGTCGGGTTTACAGCAAAAGTGGAAAAGACCCAAACTTCCCGCCGCTGTCTGCTGCCTTTGGAAAGATTGACCCAACAGGTCCCAATGATCTGACCAACAGTTATCTGAATATCCATCCAAACTGCCTGCATGTGCTGACGCCATGGACACCGGCAGGCAGAAGCGAAGAAGAAATACAGAAGATCAAAGATTTTTCCAGCTTCAAAAAGAATCCACCCACCATAGACCCCAGGACTCAAAAGCAGATAGACACCTACCGGAAAAAGGAAACGGCAAGGGCTGACTGGCTGCGGGACTATCGGCAGTGGGAGACCTACCGCATGACGCTGGGAAATCAAGTGCCAAAGACATTTGAAACTTTCCGCAAACATAAGCGGCTGGGGGATGAAAAATACAAAACATGGAAAGCCCGTTACAAGGAAAATAGCCCACTTTCAAAAGAAGAACGGTATGCTATAAATCAATACATATCTTCTGGCTCCTATTTTTTGAACGAACCTTTGCGAGAGGGAATAGAATTGACTAGAGAACAGAAAGCATTTACAATGAACTTAGATCAGGCGTTACAGAAATTGCCGACATATCAAGGAAGCGTCACAAGATCTGTGGATTTTATTTCCGAAGAAAGCAAACAAGCATTTTTACAGCAGCATCAAGCAGGAAAAGTGGTTATCTATTCACAATATACATCCACAACCAAGGGAGATATTTATAATCCTGACGCAGATATTCAAATGCTTATTACAGATGGCACACGTGGGCGAGATCTGAAAGGCTTCAATGATGGAGAAAAAGAAGTCCTTTATGAAAGAAATGCGAAGTTTGTTGTATTGGACAATTTTGAGAAAAATGGGAAGCATATCATCATCATGAAAGAGGCGTGATTTATGGGACAGTTGACAATCAGGGAATTTTTGCAGCTACCGGATGAAGAAAAAAGAGAGAGATATGAAGAATTGTCATCACACGACAAATTTTTATGGCGTACATCTTATGAACCCATTGCAGCACAGGTCGTAGGCAGGGTAGAGATATCAGAGGAAGAACAAAGGAAGGCAAGAAATACGGCAAAAGAATTTATGAAGCAGTGGGAGAAAGATTTGAAAAAATAGTGTAATCAAAGACAGAAAACTAAGCGTCCGAAAGGGCGCTTTTTTCGTGGAAAAAAGGAGGGAGAGAGTGGTTTCCAATGACCATTTGCATGTAAGATCAGGATTGGCGCCAAACAAACCGCCACCCCCACCACCAAAATCAACAGAAAGGAGAGGCACTATGGAAGAATATATTGCACTTTTGAAGAAAGCCCTTGCGGCTGAAACAGAAACAGTACGCCTTTATACAGCAATTCTTGCACTGGCACCACAGAAGCATGTAACAAAGCTGCTGGAAATCAATGCGGACGAAACAGACCACCAGAGTATTCTGACTGATATGTTGGTGGAAGCACTGACGGGGCAGAGTGCCGAGCAGGAAAAACTGGTACCGGGGGTGAGATAGATGCTGACATATTACGGTACCGAAATCAGCCCAAACCAGACCAAAACGGATGAGGGCTTTTTGATTTGCAAAAATGTCCCCATTGCCCGCACAGGTACCATGGAATATCTGGCAAGGGAACTTGGTCTGGACGGCGATCCGGAAAGGATCGTCACTGTCAACCGCTACGAGAAGGATGTTTTCTCTCCGGCTGCTATGGCGTCTTTTGAGGGGAAAATCATCACAGACAATCATCCGCCCGACAACCTTTTGCCGGAAACAGCAGGGGCGTACAGCCGGGGGCATGTCCAGAACGTGCGTAGGGAAGGTGACAAGCTGGTGGCAGACCTGCATATCACCGATGCATCTCTCATCAGTGATATTGAAAATGGTGTGAAGCGGGAAGTTTCCTGCGGTTACACCTGCATTTATGTACCAGATGGCAACGGGTTCCGACAAACACAAATCAGAGGGAACCATGTAGCTGTGGTACCGGCTGGGCGTGCTGGGCATGAGGTAGCCATAAAAGACAAACAACCAGAAAAAGGAGTGAATCGCATGAATAAATTCAGAACAGAGATTTTGAAGCTCTTTGGAAGTGCGGCAAAAGACGCAAATCCTGAAGAACTGGAAAAAATGGTAGAAACAACGGCAACGGCACTGGATGCAGAGGTAGCACCAGCTCCTGCAACTGAACCGGAAAAGAAAACGGAAGAACAGCCCAAAGAAACAGAAGATGGTATGCAGGGTGGCGATCTTGGTGCAAAGCTGGATAAACTCATCGAAATGATGGGGGCTTTCCTGGAAGCAAATCAGATGGACAAAAAGAAAATGTCCGATGAATCCGACATTGACAAGGAAATTGCCCGTCTGATCGGGGAAGAACCTGCAGCAGAGCCGGAAAAGGCAGTTACCATTTCTGCGGAAGAAATGGAAGACAAAAAATGTACTGCCGGTGATGCTTTCACCGCAGAGCTTCTGAAAAAAATTCGTCCGGCTGTGGCAGCTATTGAAAATAAGGATGAACGCGCCCGTGTCGTAGATGCGGTACTGTCTTCCATCCGTTCCGGCAATATGGGGGCAGATATCCTTGCCGCTACTCAGGACAGCGCAAAGAAAGCATCCAGCCAGCGTAAAGACATGAGTACCATTTGCGCAGAGCAGAAGGAAGCTTATGCCAAATTCAATCCACACTTAAACAAATAAGGCGGTGAGCGTATGGGTTTACAAACACAATCCATTGGAAAAAGCATGCAGTATGGTTTTGCTGGTTCTTTTTCCAGACAGCCTGATATGATCGTCAATACTGCGCCTTTGGGCGGAGAAACGCCAATCCTGTTTGGTACAGCGCTAAAACGTGGAGAGAATGGTGCAGTCTTGCCAATGGGAGCAGGGGACACAGCCAATCAGTTCATTGGGATTGCTGGGCGCGAAGTCAAAACTGCAGTAGACTATCTGGCACAGAGTACAGGAGCTTATTTCCTGGAAGACGCTGTGTCTGTATTCCAGCGTGGGAGCATCAATGTGCTGTGCCAAAGGGGAACCCCTGTCATTGATGGCAAAGTATATGTCAGAGTGGCAGAAAATCCGTTATTTGCAGATGCTATGGTTGGCGGTCTGGAAGCTACAGAAGATGGGGAAAATACTATCCAGCTGGTGAATGCCCAGTGGAATGGTTCTGCCGATGAAAACGGCATTGCTGAATTAAGAATCGCATATATCGGACCAACAGAAGGCGCAGCAGGACCACAAGGTCCTATGGGACCAGCCGGACCAAAAGGAGAAACGGGTCCACAGGGACCAGCGGGTGAAAAAGGGGAAACTGGGGCACAAGGTCCTCAGGGTGAACCCGGACCAGCAGGTCCACAAGGACCGGCAGGACCTTCTTATACCCTTCCGGCTGCCACACCAGAGGCTTTGGGAGGAGTAAAGCAGATGCCTGCTATTGCCAATATTGCTGCGGCACCTACTCAGGAGGATTTTAACGGTCTTCTGGAAAAATTGCGAGCAGCTGGTTATTTACAGAATTAAAAAAGGAGTGTGAAAGATATGGGACTGAATACACAGGTAATCGGCACTGGTATGCCGAATGGTCAGGCTGGTTCTTATGCCAGACAGCCTGATATGATTATCAACACAAGACCCGCAGGAGGAAGCACAAATATTCCTTTCGGCGCACCACTGGAATATGCCGCTGACGGTGTGACAGTGGTACAGATGGGGGCGTCTTCCACAGCGGATAAGTTTGTGGGCATTGCTGCCAGAGAGGTGAAAAGCTCTCTGAACTATCTGAATCAGGGGCAGGGTGAATACGCACCCGCAGAAGCGGTACCTGTATTCCAGAGAGGCAGCATCAATGTTTTCTGCCAGAGAGGTACTGCAAAGCTGGGCGGTAAAGTTTATGTCCGTACAACAGAAAATGGCAGCTTCTCTACTGCTAAGGTTGGTGGATTCGAGGCAGAAGACGACAGCGGCAAAGTAGTAGAATTGACCAACTGTCAGTGGGCAGGTCCTGCAGATGCCAATGGTATTGCAGAACTGCGCATCCTGACTATGAACAATGCGTAAGGAGGGAACGATATGAGTTATAACAATATGGGTGTCTTTGACGGTGGTATCATTACTCCCAAACAGACACAGCCAGTGGGTATGCCTGTAATGGACGCAGCAGGGATTGCTTCCGGCAATGCGTTTTTGACTTCTGAACTGGAAAAAAGAGATCCAATCATCCGGCAGCCTCTGACCAGTGTGACATATCCTAGAGATGTACCTATCGAAACAGGCGGCGGTTGGGTAGATTTTGCCTCTGCCTTGTCTGTGCAATATGGTGTAACAGGTGGTAGTGGTGACAGCCCTATCACAGCGGGTGGCGCAAACGGTATTCCTATTGTACAGGCTTCTCTGGACAAAGGGCTGTTTAAGGCGCATGTATATTCTGTGGCACTGCGTATCATGTTTGTGGATATGCAGAAATCTAGCTACATTGGCAGAAGTCTGGATCAGCTGCTTCAGGAGGGTGTCCGCCTGAGCTATGACAAACATATGGACGAGAACGTCTATGCTGGTTTTGCGCAGTATGGCACATACGGTCTGGTAAATCATCCTGACGTGACAGAAACCACTGTGGCAGATGGTGCGAAAGGCACAACCAACTGGAAGGACAAAACACCTGACGAAATCCTGCTGGACATCAATACTGCCATTTCTGCCACTTGGGCGGCGGCTGGTTATGACAGCGCAGCTATTCCCAACCACATTTTGGTACCTTATGAACAGTATCTGTATCTGGTAAATACCAAGGTTTCTGAACTGGCAACCAAAAGCATTTTGGACTATCTGCTGGAAAACAATATTGTCAACAAAGACGGCAAAGGTCAGCTGTATATCGGTGCAACTGCGTGGTGCAAAGGCGCAGGTACTGGAAGCAAAGACAGAATGGTCGTTTATGTGAACCATGAACGCTTTATTGGTCTGGATGAGCTGGTTCCCCTGAACAGAATCATGACACAGCCCAATGTGGCGCATGTGTGCTATGACACTGCGTATATGGCGAATATTTCCGAAATCAAAATGATGTACCCCAACACCGTGACCTATTGGGACGGCGTTGGCGGTGATGAATAAGGAGGTATGAAAGATGGCAACAGTGATTATTTCCAAAAGAAACATCATCATCCCCAGCCCTGATGGCAGACAGGCATATCCGATCCCCAAAGATTACATCGGCTCTGTGCCTGATTGGGTGACAAAAACAAAATACTTCAAAGAACTGGTAAAAGACGGGAAGATTGCAGTTTCTTCCACCACAAAGGACAATGCTCTGGAACAGGCAGATGCAGAAGCGAAAAAGGCAGAACAGGAAGCCAGAGAAAAAGCCAAAGCTGCCGCTGAAGCAGAAAAGGCAGAACAGGAAGCCAGAGAAAAAGCCAAAGCTGCCGCTGAAGCAGAAAAGGCAGAACAGGAAGC
>ENA-OZGU01000267-OZGU01000267.1-human-gut-metagenome-genome-assembly--contig:-NODE-267-length-41818-cov-10.842301_pt1 | contig 41818 bp, 34 predicted proteins | sample MGYA00244662_ERZ653670 | MGnify/ENA primary metagenome ERZ653670 (study PRJEB26926, sample SAMN06165224) | human gut metagenome | biome: ENVO:00009003; feature: ENVO:2100002; material: ENVO:00002003...
ATAGTAACTATGTGGCTTTCAGCCACTTTCACGGCTACGCCGTGAATAATCCAGGGTTAATTAAGTTTATTTTGGAAGGAAAAGAGTTTATCCCGTTTTTGCTTGAGGAGGGGAAATAGAATGAGAAAAATTTCGTATAACTACGCTTTTGTTTTCTATGATGTAAATGAAAAACGGGTGCAGAAAGTTTTTAAAATCTGTAAAAAATATTTGTCACATTTTCAGTTTTCTGTGTTTAGAGGAGAAATAACACCATCGAAACTCATCGAGTTGAAAACTGAGTTAAACCGTGTAATTGATAAAAATGAAGATTTTATTTGTATTATCAAAGTGATGAATGACGATGTCTTTGGGGAGGAGACTTTGGGAAAAAAGGACATTGTAACGGGCGAAACTCTGATCCTGTAGGAGAAGCAGAATCGTTGAAAGTAAAATAGGGGAATTGATTTACCAGGTGATTTTTTGTGTGTTCCGTTATAAACCCTTTAGAAATAAGGGAAAATGAGCATATTAGGAATGGTTATTAAGTTTGACTTACACTTGGGAAAAATTTGAAAAAGCTGGTATTTTCAAGGAATTTGAGATATAGTAAAAACGGAAAAGCTGATAAAAGCGTTGGATTAATAGAAACATGAGATGTATTGAAATGCTTCTCAACTCCCAGCGGTCGCAGCGCACCTTTGGATTAATAGAAACATGAGATGTATTGAAATTTATGGAGATCAAAAGGGTATACTGTCCTGTCTGGATTAATAGAAACATGAGATGTATTGAAATGCGTTTCTGGAAAAGTACGGAATCGACCTGAACCGATTAATAGAAACATGAGATGTATTGAAATTGTCCTGAAAGGCTTTTCCATCCAGATTGTCGTGGTGATTAATAGAAACATGAGATGTATTGAAATAATTTAGACAAATCAAATAAGAGAGGAGGTCTCATCGGATTAATAGAAACATGAGATGTATTGAAATGTCCGTAACGCTTTACGCCCTTTACTCTTACATCCGATTAATAGAAACATGAGATGTATTGAAATGCCCTCTAACGCTGATATCATCATAGAGAATTTTGATTAATAGAAACATGAGATGTATTGAAATACGTCTCCGGAAATAATGAGTCTTTTCCCGGATTGGATTAATAGAAACATGAGATGTATTGAAATATGTTCTGGCCACGACATCCACCACAACAGATTTGATTAATAGAAACATGAGATGTATTGAAATTAGTTTTTCTTGGCGCGTTTGTATTCCCGGATGCGATTAATAGAAACATGAGATGTATTGAAATTTGATTCATAGAACGTCCAAGTAGACCCTATGTCCAGATTAATAGAAACATGAGATGTATTGAAATTCGCCCCCAGAAGGCTGTTTTCCTCGTCTCTGTCTGATTAATAGAAACATGAGATGTATTGAAATTGATAAACCAAAAAAAGTTTAATGTCAACAGTTGATTAATAGAAACATGAGATGTATTGAAATTCAGTGGGCGGACCATATGCGATAATTCCGCATTTGATTAATAGAAACATGAGATGTATTGAAATCCCGGACGGGATTAGCCTGTACGCGCTGGCAGAGGAGATTAATAGAAACATGAGATGTATTGAAATTATTCGGGTTGAGTTCCGTCACTCTGCCGTTGCCTTGATTAATAGAAACATGAGATGTATTGAAATAATCCCAGCGTACAACAGAGGAATGCCGTCATCCGTGATTAATAGAAACATGAGATGTATTGAAATTAATTTGTTCGATTTTGTCGTCCGGCATGTCCTGGGATTAATAGAAACATGAGATGTATTGAAATATGTTTCGAAAGTTCGGATGTCTGAGCTTGCCGCAGATTAATAGAAACATGAGATGTATTGAAATTAAGAGCCCTGCTTTTCGGTGTTGTTTTCCTGTATGGATTAATAGAAACATGAGATGTATTGAAATATTAGCTTTCGGATAATCTTAAACACCTGTTCAAGGATTAATAGAAACATGAGATGTATTGAAATGCTACCGCTCCGGACTGCAGAGTGCCCTCTGCATACGATTAATAGAAACATGAGATGTATTGAAATGGTATTCATTTTATGCGTGGACATGGCTGGGTGAGATTAATAGAAACATGAGATGTATTGAAATGGCCGTCGATCGCCGTCTCTGTATCGGTAAATCCGGATTAATAGAAACATGAGATGTATTGAAATCCTTTTAACCTTTCTTAATTTCTTGTTCTTCTGCGATTAATAGAAACATGAGATGTATTGAAATATCTCCAGACGCAGCTTTTCCAGCTGCTCTTCAGATTAATAGAAACATGAGATGTATTGAAATTTTTTACGCGATTGGTAACGGGGTGCGGAATCTATGATTAATAGAAACATGAGATGTATTGAAATTGGCGGATTCTGGTGTACTCTCACACTGACCAGGACGATTAATAGAAACATGAGATGTATTGAAATTACGTTGTTGATTCTCCGTTTGCAACGTTTCTCAGAGATTAATAGAAACATGAGATGTATTGAAATGGCTTTAAAACAAAACGGTTTCCATTCGGCAATAAGATTAATAGAAACATGAGATGTATTGAAATACTTCCACACGATCCGGGGAATCTCCTTCCGCACGGATTAATAGAAACATGAGATGTATTGAAATTAGCACGCCCCCGACATGAAAAACAATGAAGTTTTTGATTAATAGAAACATGAGATGTATTGAAATCCGAGCAAAAAACCGGAAAAGTTCGCGCGTTTCCCGGATTAATAGAAACATGAGATGTATTGAAATGTTCTGACATGGACGGTTCCCTTGTCTCCCGCCCCGATTAATAGAAACATGAGATGTATTGAAATGAATAGCCGCCTGTGGTAAGCCCGTTTCGGGCTGGATTAATAGAAACATGAGATGTATTGAAATATTTGTTATAATTTCCGCAATAGACATTCTAGCCGACGATTAATAGAAACATGAGATGTATTGAAATTGCATCAAATCCATCTACGATACTCTGGATTTCCTGGGATTAATAGAAACATGAGATGTATTGAAATTATTACAGTATACGGAAATAGAGGTATAGTAGAAAGATTAATAGAAACATGAGATGTATTGAAATATAAACTTGTCAACGTCTACACATTCTGCTTCTGCCGATTAATAGAAACATGAGATGTATTGAAATGTAACCTAACCAACTATATAATTTCTTCCGACTCGATTAATAGAAACATGAGATGTATTGAAATGTACAGAATCGAGCAATCAGCCTTGAAGAATCGGTGATTAATAGAAACATGAGATGTATTGAAATTTCGTCGGCTGTGATCTTGTCCGCCGCTTTTGCGATTAATAGAAACATGAGATGTATTGAAATAGTTGCTCTTAATTCTGTAATGCATCCTCTGCCCGCTGATTAATAGAAACATGAGATGTATTGAAATTGCTTCAGACCTCCTTACTCTGTTGCTGTGTCCGATTAATAGAAACATGAGATGTATTGAAATGCATAATCATTAAAATTCCATTCGAACTTACTCCGATTAATAGAAACATGAGATGTATTGAAATAAAAAGGGGAAAAACGCCTTTGAGATGTATCTGGATGATTAATAGAAACATGAGATGTATTGAAATCCTCTCCAAAATGCCCGTCTCCGGCAGTAATCGTAGATTAATAGAAACATGAGATGTATTGAAATAGAGGAACGTCTGCGCATATCATCAGTTCGTTTGGATTAATAGAAACATGAGATGTATTGAAATTAAGGTACCTTGCGCCAGCAAGATTCTGCTTTGCGATTAATAGAAACATGAGATGTATTGAAATAGCATATGAATAGAGTCTGTGTCACTGTAAACAAGATTAATAGAAACATGAGATGTATTGAAATTACAGAATAAATTCTGAATGGGATTCTTTGAAATATGATTAATAGAAACATGAGATGTATTGAAATACATTATCGCTTCCACGCTCATATTTTATTAACGTGATTAATAGAAACATGAGATGTATTGAAATTTTGCTAAAGCAGATTGCGATAGGGTCGCCATTGAGGATTAATAGAAACATGAGATGTATTGAAATATGACCAAACATTCCGTCCGTTCATGCCTGAAATTGATTAATAGAAACATGAGATGTATTGAAATTAAAGTTTGTTGTACACGGGCAGCCAGCGCGAAACAGATTAATAGAAACATGAGATGTATTGAAATTTTTTTGCGGGTCTCCCTGTGCTTCCAGGTATTCGATTAATAGAAACATGAGATGTATTGAAATGGTACAGAACTACACAGGCGTGACGATCACTGGAGAGATTAATAGAAACATGAGATGTATTGAAATTTTCCTACTGGCCCAAGTACAGGAAATCGGCTCGCGGATTAATAGAAACATGAGATGTATTGAAATTAATCTGCAAAAATATCCCAAAACGCACTTGCCTCGATTAATAGAAACATGAGATGTATTGAAATAATGAAGAAAGGAGAAAACCGATGAGCAAGAAAAGCCGATTAATAGAAACATGAGATGTATTGAAATGACTCCTGCAGGCGCGGATCCGTTTTCGGTGTCTTGATTAATAGAAACATGAGATGTATTGAAATTACTATCATCATATACAACGGCTATAGCCTCGTCGATTAATAGAAACATGAGATGTATTGAAATCCTAATTTTTTGTGACCGTATCAGCACCAGAGGTAGGATTAATAGAAACATGAGATGTATTGAAATCCCTGAGGTCCTACCGGTCCCTGCTTTCCGGTCGCTCGATTAATAGAAACATGAGATGTATTGAAATTCAAATTTTCGAACGATCTTTCCATCATATCCGAGATTAATAGAAACATGAGATGTATTGAAATCTACTTAATGCATCAATCTCCTGCCCATGTTCATACGCGATTAATAGAAACATGAGATGTATTGAAATACCATAATGTTCAGGCTTCCTAATCCGTACCCGTTTCGATTAATAGAAACATGAGATGTATTGAAATAAGCTATCGGCATACAAGCATTGTGAATGCATTTAGATTAATAGAAACATGAGATGTATTGAAATGTTCTATTTTTTTGTGTTCCATTTTGTTTCTCCTCCGATTAATAGAAACATGAGATGTATTGAAATTCTCCCAGGATATTCTGCTCTTTGCGCTGTATCCTTTGATTAATAGAAACATGAGATGTATTGAAATTCGTTTCCGGCGGCAGCTCTACGGCTACTGCCACGGATTAATAGAAACATGAGATGTATTGAAATTCCGGTTCGGGTAAATTCGCAGAAGTTTTCATAAAAGATTAATAGAAACATGAGATGTATTGAAATATGGTAACTCCTACCGGTCCGTGTGAGTCTCCGCCGATTAATAGAAACATGAGATGTATTGAAATTGGCAAACAAAATTTCCATCTTCTTTTGCGACATAGGATTAATAGAAACATGAGATGTATTGAAATTAGAATAACACTCCCATTTTAGTATCGGGGATTTTGATTAATAGAAACATGAGATGTATTGAAATTGGGGTAAAAACAAAAGACGGCTACGAGATCATGAGATTAATAGAAACATGAGATGTATTGAAATATAGCAAAGGAAATGCAGTTAAAAATCAGTTTGTGATTAATAGAAACATGAGATGTATTGAAATTACCCGAACATCGCAGCGTAGGCGACCAAAAAGCGATTAATAGAAACATGAGATGTATTGAAATCCTCCAGTATTTTGAGGTATCATATTTAAATAAAAGCAATATTTTAAAATTTTACATCAAAGGCTCTACGGGATATCAAAAATCTAGTATGGTAAAAAGAGAGGACAAGAAATGCTGAACATTTTTTATGGAGATATGAAAGAAGCTGTTTACAATACGGCAGGTTATTTTAAATATGATTATGAAGATGAATGGATTGTAGATCCTTTTGTAAAGAAAATGATTCTAGACGTGGACAAATCGACCGTAATGGACAGCGGGGTAATAGACAGTCCCGTTTCTGGAAAGATACCGCCGGTTGGATTATCGGGTGGGGTAAAGACTTTGATTCTTGTTAAATTCGAAAAAGATAAGGTGTTCAATGCGTCTACCTGCGGCGACAACTGCGCAAAGTGGCTGTTAGAAATAGCAAAAGAGGAGGATCGAACGATTAATCTGCGTCATTTGATGAATTTTGGAAAGAAACCATTTAAGATTCGTATTTTAAATACAGATCAGATCGTTCATTCGATGGAAGAGCTGGTACCGATAGCAGGAGAATTTGTATAACGGAGAGTTAGGGTATGAAGGGAAAGCATAGGATTGTCGTTTCAACGAAGCGACAGAAATATGAATTTGAATTACGGCGTAATTTGACGATACTTCGTGGAGACAGTGCGACTGGGAAAACGACATTGATTGAGATGATACAGGATCATGAAAATGATCCGTTAGGAAGCCCGGTAGAGTTGATCAGTGATAAAAAGTGTTATGTGCTGGAGGGCGCTTTATGGAAAGAACAATTGGCTGGAATCACTGACAGTATTGTTTTTATCGATGAAGGAAATAGCTTTGTAAAAGCAGAAGAATTTGCAGGTGTCATTCAAAATACGGATAATTATTATGTTATTGTGTCGAGAGAGTCTCTTCCGGCGTTGCCCTATAGTGTGGAAGAAATTTATGGAATCCGGACTTCTGGAAAATATGGAACACTGAAGCAGATCTATCACGAGTTTTACAGAATATATAACTTAGATGAAACGAAAGGTGAGATAGAGCCGGAGGCTGTTGTTACAGAAGACAGTAATTCGGGATATCAGTTTTTTGACGCAGTGTGCAGAGAAAACGGTTTGACGTGTGAAACCCTGAATGGGAAATCCAATATTTTCCGTTATTTGAAAGTGCATAAGAATAAAAAGATTCTTGTCATTGCAGATGGTGCTGCGTTTGGTTCTGAAATGGATCGGGTTATGCGATTGATGGAGAGCAGAAAAAATATCGTATTATACTTGCCGGAATCATTTGAATGGTTGATTTTATCAGCAGGAGTATTAAAAAATGCTGCGATGGAGAAGATTTTGAAGAATCCATCTGAATATGTGGAAAGCAGGAACTATTTTAGCTGGGAGCGTTTTTTTACAGCGCTTTTGATAGAAGAAACAAAAGGAACTTATTTGGCTTATTTCAAACGAAACCTGAACCCGGTATATTTAAATGAGAGCATAAAAACAGCAATTTTATCCCAAATGAAAAAGATAAAGATAGATAGAAAAAAATAATGTTTCCCCAAAAAACATCCCCAGCGTTACCGCGATTATCATATAAACCGCGACGCGCTGGGGAATATTTTTCCAATAACAGGTATTCAAGCATTTAGCCGTCTTGCGCAGGCACAGACACCTGCAATGTCGAGTTTAGCGACCAGCACTCTTCACTCACATCAGCGATGCATACTGGGACATATAGAGCTTGTAATATTCTCCTTTTTGGGCCATCAGCTCATCATGTGTGCCTTTTTCCAGGATCGTTCCCTTGTCCACATACATGATGCAGGAAGAATTTTTAATTGTGGAAAGACGATGTGCGATGATGAAGGAGGTACGTCCCTTCAGCAGTTCATTTAAGCCCTTCTGCAGGATGATCTCTGTTTCGGTATCGATACTGGAGGTTGCCTCATCCAGGATCAGGATCTTCGGATCAGCCAGAAGTGCGCGGGCAAAGGAGATCAGCTGGCGCTGTCCGGCGGACAGACGGCTTCCCCGTTCATTTACCTGTGTCTGATAACCGTTTTCCATTTCCATGATGAAGTCATGGGCGCAGACCGTTTTTGCAGCCCGGATGACCTCTTCATCTGTAGCGCTGAAGTTGCCGTAGCGGATGTTATCCATGATTGTGCCGGAGAAAATGAAACTGTCCTGCATCATGACACCCATCTGTTTGCGGAGAGAACGGATGGTAACGCCTGCGATATCGACGCCATCGATTAAAATCCGCCCGGAATCTACGTTATAGAAGCGGCTCAACAGATTCACCAGGGTTGTTTTGCCGGCACCGGTGGGGCCTACCACTGCAAACGACTGCCCCTGGTTTGCGTGGAAGGAAACGTCCTTTAAGATCGGAACGCCAGGCTCATAGCTGAAGGTAACGTGGTCGAAGGCAACATCTCCGTGGATCGGAGGCATTTCAACCGCATCCTTCCGGTCTTTGACCACAACCGGCTCGTCGATAGTTTCAAAAATACGCTCCAGATAGGAGATCGCGGTCAGCAGAGAGTTGTAAAAGCCTGCCAGCGTGTTGATCGGTGCCCAGAAACGTCCGATATAAGCAGTAAAAGCGACCAGCACACCGACGGTAATGCCGGTTTCGCCGTTGATCATCCAGCTGACACCGAGCACATAGATCGCTGCAGTTGTAATTATTGAAATGATATCGATGCTGGGACCCATCGTAAAGTTGAACATAACGGCGCGCATCCAGGATTTCCGGTAGCTGCCGCTTAAGTTGTTGAAAATACCGCTGTTCACGTCTTCCCGGACGAAGGATTGGGTAACACGGATTCCGTTGATACTTTCAGCAATGTACGCGTTTAAGTTGGACTGCTTATTGCTTTGAACCTGCCATGCGGTACGCTGTTTTTTCTTGATGACAACGATAACGATCGCGAGGATCGGAAGACCGCAGAGACATACAAGCGTCAGCCGGACATTTAAGATCAGCATGAAAACGATGATAAACACCAGGTTGCACAGGTCGGTGATGGTATTTAAGATACCGTTGGAAAGCAGGTCGCTGATGCTGTTGACATAGTTTACAACACGCACCTGAATTTTACCGTGGGGGCGGTCATCATAGTAGGAGAACGGAAGCTCCTGCAGATGCTCAAAGATGTCATAGCGCATGTCGTGAATGATCTGCTGTCCGATCTGGTTGGTGTATTTGATCTTGTAGCGAAGGCTGAAGGCACTGTAAAATGCGGCAAGCAGTGTCAAAAAGCTGTAAAATGCGATTCCCTTCATGTCCTTGTTCGGGATGCAGACGTCCATGACCTTCTGAAAAAATTGCGGAATCAGCATGGTAAAAGCGGAAGCGGAGAGCATCATGAAGCCGACACTGACAAACCGTTTCCGGTAAGGAATCAGATAAGCGAGCAGACGTTTTAACTGATTGACGTCAAATTTATCTTCCAGGACTTCGTCCACATCATATTTATTTCGTGCCATGAGTTCTCACTTCCTTTCGTTGGCTGTAACCTGACGGTATTCTTCCTGTTCTTCTCTGGAAGGAAGCTCGCCGTACTGATGATGGAACGCGCTTGCATAGTAGCCGTCATTTGCAAGCAGCTCCTGATGCGTTCCGTGTTCGATAATCCGGCCGTTATCCATAACCAGGATCTGATCAGCGTCTTTAATGGAAGAAATACGGTAGGCGATGACGAAGATCGTGCACTGGCCGTTTAACTTGCCGAGCTGCTGCTGGATATAGCTTTCTGTTTCCATATCAACTGCGGAAGTAGTATCGTCCAGAATCAGGATGGACGGTTTCTTTAACAGGGCGCGCGCAAGGGAAATACGCTGCTTCTGACCGCCGGAGAGTCCGACACCGCGCTCGCCGACGATGGTATCATAGCCTTCGGGCATAGCCTTGATGAAATGGTTGGCATCTGCCATGACAGCAGCTTCGTGAATTTCCTTAAATGTACAGTTCGGACGACCGTATGCAATATTCCCTTCAATTGTATCAGAAAAAAGAAAAATATCCTGCATTGCCATGCCGATGTTGTCACGCAGATCGTAAAGGTTCCAGTCCTTGACGTTTACGCCATCTACCAGAACCTCGCCGGAGGTCGCGTCGACAAAACGGCACAGCAGGTTCATGATGGTGGATTTGCCGGCACCGGTGGAACCGAGAATGCCGACTGTCTGTCCTTTTTTCACAGAAAAGCTGATATCCTTTACGATATCCTCATCATCTGCCGTATAGGAAACATCTTTAAATTCAACATTTCCTTCCATATGTTTGCGGGAAACCGGCACAGGAGGCATTTTTACAAGAGGCTCTTCCACATAGGTTGTATAAATTTTTTCTACGGAGGTGATAAAACGGTGGGTATCATTGACCCACCAGCCTGCCATACGCAGCGGAGCGTTTAACATCCACAGATAGCCGTTGACGGTTACGAGGTTACCGATTGTCATTTCTCCGGTAATTACCATCCAGCCGCCGTAGAGCATCAGGACAACGTTTAAGACATATGCCAGAACTTCGAAGATCGGGAGGTATTTCATCCAGACCTTTGAGGAGTTCAACTGTGCGTCCATGTAGGCATCGTTTTCCTTATTAAATTTTTCAATTTCAAAGTCTTCCTTGGCAAAGGCTTTTACGACACGGTTACCGCTGACATTTTCCTGAACGAAGGCATTCAGGGAAGAAAAGCAGTCGCGGATGCGCTGGAATGTCGGGCGAACCTCTTTGGACTGTTTTGCTGTGGTGATGGCTGTAAAGGGCAGAACGATCAGCATGCAGAGCGCCAGCTTCACATTTACCGTAAAGATCATGAAGAGCGCAAAGCAGAACAGCAGGATATTTTCGTAAACCTGATAGATAATGTAAGCAACGAAGTGGCGGATTGCTTCCATGTCGCCGGTCTGACGGCTCATCAGGTCGCCTGTTTTTTTCTTGCTGTAAAAGGCGAAGTCCTCTGTCAGAAGGCGGCGGTAAACAACGTCCCGCATGTCGTAGAGCACGCCCTGCGAGCATACCTCGAAAATAACCTGATAAAAGAAACGCAGGGCACCGCGGACCAGCGTAACTAAAAGCAGGATGAGAACAAGCTTCCAAAGCAGGTCATACTGACCGCCCTGAATGACATCATCTACGATCATACCGGAAACGTAAGGGTTTACGATGGCGAGAACGGAAATGAAAGTCGTCAGGATCAGGCCGCCCAGAAGCTTGAAGCGGTACTTTCTGAGAAATCCCCAGAACCATTTCATTGGTGTCATATTTCCTTTTTTCCTCCCTTAAAAAAGTATCCATGGGCTTTGATAGATCATGGATAAAAAAAGTGTATCGCAAAATATTTTATTTGGAATGTACAATCTTGCAGGTTTCATGTAAAATGTTGTTAAATGGTAACTGTGAGGAAACTGAACAGTTACGTTAAATGTTTTTGTGGGATGTTGCAGGAAAATAAAAGATAAATTTCAGGCATCCGGGAAGGAAGCTGGTGGATATGGAACGGGAAAACACGGTATTTCAGGATGAGTTAAATCCGACCTTCTTGTTTATGTGGAAGGGAACACGTGTGGAGGATGAGCCGAACTATCACTGCCATGAGCATCTGGAGCTGTGTTATATCCAATCCGGGACAGGAAAGCACAGAATCGGCGATACTATATATGAAGTAAAAGAGGGTGACCTGCTGGTCATCAATGAAGGAGTCTATCATCAAAGCCTGGCGGGAGAGCATAAAACGCCGGTTGCGGAATTTTACGTGGGGCTGACAGATTTAAATCTGGCGGAGCTTGGGCGCAACCACTTTCCACTACCGGGGAATTGCCCGGTATTTCGTACGGAGGGAGAGCTGCAGCGTAAGCTTTCCAAGCTCTGTATGGCAATGGAGGCAGAGCAGGAGCTTTGCCGGATCGGGCGCTATTATATGATGAAGACGTATGCCATGCAAATGCTTCTTTTGCTGCTGCGGGAAGAAGAAGAGACCGGTAAGCCGCAGAAGGCAGGTGGATGCTCCTTTGAATCCGCGAACCGGAAATATCTCGTGGAGAAGATCACGGATTACTTTGAGGATCATTATGCAGAGAAAATCTCTCTTGACCGGATCGCCGGCAATATGTATCTGAGCACCTTTTATGTGTCCAGGATTTTCAAGGCGGAAACCGGAAACACACCGATTCATTATCTGATTGATATTCGTCTGACCAAGGCCTATAACCTGCTGATGCAGAATCTGGAAATGAGCATTCAGGAAATCGCGGCGCAGGTCGGCTATGAGGATGCCTATCATTTCAGCAAGCTGTTCAAGAAAAAATATGGGGTGGCTCCGTCTGCAGTGCGGCGCAGGATACCATAAAGCAGCAGAATACGCCCATTCGGCGAAATACGGCCTGTCATAATTCATGACAATAGAATGCTCGCAGAGCGTGCATTCTATTGTATTAACAAAAAAGGAACTGGGGACAGGAGATCATGGAAAATCCGATTATTTTTACGGCGGAGATCATTGGGACGATCGCTTTTGCATCGTCCGGGGCAATGCTGGGTATCCGCAAAAATCTGGATCTGTTCGGGGTACTGGTGCTGGGACTGTGTGTTGCAGTCGGAGGCGGCATTGTCCGGGATATTATCCTGGGGCGGACGCCGCCGGGAGCATTCCGGGATCCGGTTTATGCGCTGGTGGCGCTGGGAACTTCCGCTCTTTTATTTTTACTTGTCTATGGAAAGCAGGAGATCATGACGAGCCGTTATCTGACGATTTATGAGCAGGTTATGAATTACTGTGATGCGGTTGGACTTGGGATTTTTACTGTCCTCGGCGTATATACCGCACACGGCGAGGGCTATGACGGGATCTTCTTTTTAGTATTTTTGGGCATGATGACAGGTATCGGAGGCGGTCTGATCCGGGATATTTTAGCGGATACGATGCCGTTTATCCTGTATAAGCATATCTATGCGATGGCAGCTTTTGCGGGCGCACTGGTGTGTGTGCTTTTGATCCATATCCATCTGTATCTGGCGCTGGCAGCAGGAACTGCGGTGGTGATTGTGATCCGGGTGCTTGCGACACATTACTGTTGGGATCTGCCGCGGCCGCTGCATGAAAAAGATGCACACACGAAAACAAAAATTCTGTCCGAAAATAGTAATGCCGACGATACTTGAGCAGAATCGACACTTTTGCTACCATGAAAAGAAATTTTGTGATAGAATTGGTAAGACTGAGCTGGAAACGTAAAATGCCGCCTGTGCGGCAAAAGGAGGACAAATGGAAAACGTAAGACGGATCTATGTGGAAAAGAAGACCGGTTACGCGGTTAAGGCACAGGAACTGAAGGAGGATCTGATCGGTTATCTGAATATGTCAGGGATCGAAGATGTCCGGATGTTCATTCGTTATGATGTGGAAAATATCAGTGATGAGGTTTTTGAACAGGCATGCCGTACTGTTTTTTCCGAGCCGCCCGTGGATATTCTGTATCGCGAGACGATCGAAATCCCTGCAAACGGACGCGTATTCAGCGTTGAATATCTGCCGGGACAGTTTGACCAGCGTGCAGATTCTGCCGTACAGTGCGTTCAGTTTTTAAAAGCGGAGGAGCAGCCGATTATCCGTACCGCAGTTACTTATTTGATTACAGGCGATTTGACAGACGAAGAATTTGACAAGATCAAGGCTTACTGCATTAACCCGGTGGATTCCAGAGAGACCGGTATGGAAAAGCCAAAGACGCTCGTAACCGAGTTTGCAGAGCCCGCAGATGTCAGAATTTTAGACGGCTTTACTACGCTGGATGCAGACGGATTAAAGCAGCTGTACGATTCTCTTGGTCTTGCGATGACCCTGCAGGATTTCAAGCATATCCAGAAGTATTTTGCAGGCGAGGAAAAGAGAGATCCTTCCATGACGGAGATCCGTGTGCTGGATACCTACTGGTCTGACCACTGCCGTCATACGACGTTTTCCACTGAACTGAAAAATGTCGCATTCGGAGATGGTTTTTACCGGGAACCGATGGAAAAAACCTATCAGAGTTATCTGGATGCGCGTGCAGAGATCTTTAAAGACCGTCCGGATAAGTTCGTCTGCCTGATGGATCTTGCACTGATGGCGATGCGTAAGCTCAAAAAAGAGGGCAAGCTGGAGGATATGGAGCAGTCCGATGAAATCAACGCCTGTTCCGTTATTGTTCCCGTTGAAATGGACTACGGCGATGGTCCTGTCACCGAGGAATGGCTCGTATTTTTCAAAAATGAAACCCACAACCACCCGACCGAAATCGAACCCTTCGGCGGTGCGGCAACCTGTCTGGGCGGCGCAATCCGCGACCCGCTTTCCGGCAGAGGTTATGTATATCAGGCAATGCGCGTGACCGGTGCAGCGGATCCTACCGTTCCGGTTGCGGACACCTTAAAGGGAAAGCTTTCCCAGAAAAAGCTGGTGCGCGGCGCAGCATCCGGTTACTCTTCCTACGGCAACCAGATCGGCCTGGCGACCGGTTATGTAAAAGAAATTTATCATCCCGATTATGTTGCAAAGCGTATGGAGATCGGCGCGGTTATGGGCGCGGCTCCGAGACGCAACGTCATCCGTGAAAACTCCGATCCGGACGATATCATTATCCTGCTGGGCGGACGTACCGGACGCGATGGCTGCGGCGGCGCAACCGGTTCCTCCAAGGTGCATACGGAAAAGAGTATCGAAACCTGCGGTGCTGAGGTGCAGAAGGGTAACGCTCCGACCGAAAGAAAGATTCAGAGACTGTTCCGCAGAGAAGAAGTTTCCCGTCTGATTAAAAAGTGTAACGACTTCGGCGCAGGCGGCGTTTCTGTTGCCATCGGCGAGCTGGCAGATGGTCTGACCGTTGATCTGGATAAGGTTCCCAAGAAGTATGCCGGTCTGGATGGCACAGAGCTTGCAATCTCCGAATCTCAGGAGAGAATGGCAGTCGTTGTTTCTCCGAAAGACGTTGATACCTTCTTAGGCTATGCGGCAGAAGAGAACCTGGAGGCAGTTCCGGTGGCGGTTGTAACCAAAGAACCCCGTCTGGTTTTAAACTGGCGCGGCAAGAGCATTGTAAACCTGTCCAGAGCATTTCTGGATACCAACGGAGCACACCAGGAAACCGATGTTTTTGTAGATGTTCCGTCGAAAGAAGATAACTATTTTGAACAGTATGCAGTTCCTGCTGTAAAGGAAGCCGTAAAAGCCGGCGATCTGAAAAAGGCATGGAAAGCGCTGCTGTCGGATTTAAATGTCTGCTCCCAGAAGGGTCTTGTGGAAATGTTCGACTCCTCCATCGGCGCAGGCAGCGTGCTGATGCCTTACGGCGGTAAGTATCAGCTGACCGAGACCCAGGCGATGGTTGCCAAGCTTCCGGTTCTGAAAGGAAAGACCGATACGGTAACGATGATGGCATACGGCTTTGATCCGTATCTGTCCTCCTGGAGCCCTTACCACGGCGCAATTTACGCGGTTGTGGAATCCATGGCAAGAATCGTAGCGGCAGGCGGCGATTTCTCCGGAATCCGCTTTACCTTCCAGGAATATTTCCGCCGCATGACCCAGGATCCCGAACGTTGGAGCCAGCCTTTTGCAGCGCTGTTGGGCGCTTATGACGCGCAGATGGGATTCGGACTTCCGTCCATCGGCGGTAAGGATTCCATGTCCGGAACCTTTAACGATATCGACGTACCTCCGACGCTGGTTTCTTTCGCTGTGGATGTTGCAAAGGAAAAAGATGTTATCAGCCCGGAATTAAAACAGGCTGGAAACCGTCTGGTTCGTTTCTCCATTCAGAAGGATGCTTACGATCTGCCGGATTATGAGCAGGTAATGGCACTGTATGCAAAGATTACCGAGCTGATGGGCAAGGGCGTGATCGTTTCCGCATATGCACTGGACAGCTATGGTGTGGCAGCAGCCCTGTCCCGCATGGCATTCGGTAACGGACTTGGCGTTGCAATTGAGGAAACGGTTTCTGCAGAGGAGCTGTTTACAAACGGCCTTGGCGATCTGGTGGCAGAAGTTCCGGCAGACCGTCTGGCGGATATGGATGTTGCTTATACGCTGCTCGGCACGGTAACGGCAGAGCCGGTATTTACCTATGGAAACATGACCCTTTCCGAAAAAGAGGCACTGGATGCGTGGAAGAAGCCTCTGGAAAAGGTATTCCCTACAAAGGCAGTCAAGGACACGGACGCAGTAGAAACCGGCCTGTATGAGACGAATCACATTTATGTATGCAAGAATAAAGTAGCGAAGCCTACCGTATTCATCCCGGTATTCCCCGGAACGAACTGTGAATACGACAGCACAAAAGCATTTGAACGCGCAGGTGCACAGGTTGTAACCCATGTATTCAGAAACCTGAGCGCAGAGGACATCCGTTCTTCCGTCGATGCGTTTGTAAAAGAGATCAGCCAGGCTCAGATCATCATGTTCCCCGGCGGCTTCTCCGCAGGCGACGAGCCGGATGGCTCCGCAAAGTTCTTCGCAACTGCATTCCAGAACGAGAAGATCAAAGAAGAGGTTATGAAGCTTCTGAAGGAAAGAGATGGCTTATGTCTTGGTATCTGTAATGGATTCCAGGCGTTAATTAAGCTCGGTCTGGTTCCTTATGGCGAAATCGTCGGACAGAAGGACGATTCTCCGACCCTGACCTTTAATACGATCAACCGTCACATTTCCAAGATGGTATACACCAAGGTGGTTTCCAACAAGTCTCCCTGGCTGCAGGGCGCTGAGCTTGGAAAAGTATATGTCAATCCGGCATCCCACGGTGAGGGACGTTTCGTAGCTCCGAAGGAGTGGATTGACAAGCTGTTTGCAAACGGACAGGTAGCAACCCAGTATTCCGATCCGGAAGGAAGGATTTCCATGGATGAAGAATGGAATATCAATGGATCCTACAGCGCGATCGAAGGCATCACCTCTCCGGATGGACGTATCCTGGGCAAGATGGCGCACTCCGAGCGCCGCGACAGAAGCGTTGCACAGAATATCTACGGCGAACAGGATCTGAAGATCTTCGAGTCCGGTGTGGCATACTTTAAGTAAAAGGCTGTAAACAATAATTCCGAAGACCTCACAGAAGGGAGAAATCTCTTCTGTGGGGTCTTCGTGGTTATGGGGTAGTACCTTTTAAGGTAGTACGAAGATAGGACTATTATGGAACAATGCGATTTTGTGGGAGAATTTTATTCATGACAATAGAATGCTCGCAGAGCGTGCATTCTATTGTTGATAAAGGGGACACTGTATGGGAAAAGAAAAGCCGGCATTAAAACCGGATATTATCGTAAAGAATTATTGGCGCAATAAGGAACAGTTTGCTGATTTTTTCAACGCAGTGCTGTTTGATGGAAAGCAGGTCATCAAACCGAAAGAACTGGAGGATTTGGATACGGAAGAATCCTCCGTTTTGGAGCATAAAGAATATGCGGAAAGCATCGGAGCGTCGAGAGATACGGTCAAAATTCGAAAAAAGTCTACCGTATATGGCGTGGAATTTGTTATACTGGGAATGGAAGGACAGGAGCATATTCATTATGCGATGCCCATGCGGGTAATGGGGTATGATTATGCAGCTTATCAGAAGCAATATGTGGACAATGCGGCAAAGTATAAAACAGCAAAGAGCTTGACAGAAGAGGAATATCTGTCAAAAATGAAAAAGGATGATCGGCTGGTTCCTGTTATAACAGTTGTTGTTTATTATGGGGAAAAGCCGTGGGACGGTGCGGTGTCTCTGCATGGGATGCTGCATATTTCAGAGGAAATGAAGCCATTTGTCAATGATTACCGGATGCACCTCGTGGAAGCGAGAAAAAATGATCTGAAGCTGCATAATATCAACAACCGGGATCTGTTTAATCTGCTCGGTATTCTGTTGGATCGGAATGGAAAGCTTCAGGAAACAAGAGATCGGGCGATAAACTACGCCAGAGAGCATCGAGTGGAAAAGACAGTGATTATGACTGCTGCGGGCGCGGCAAACTGTAAAATAGATTATAATAAAATTGCCAGGAAAGGAGATGCTGATATGTGCACCGTGTTTGAAGAGACGAGGCGTGAGGGGATAGCAGAAGGAGAAGCAAAAGGAGAAGCAAAAGGAGAAGCCAAAGGAATTATTGAGACTGGATATGAATTTGGGATTTCAGAAGAAGAGATTCTTGCAAGATTACAGAAAAAGCTGAACATTTCTCTGGCAGAAGCGCAGGAGTATGTAAAAAAGTTCGGCAGGAAAAACGAGGAGAAATGAACAAAATTAACTATCAAAAAGAACTGGAACACCTGATCGATAAGCTTCCGGATCATCACCGGCGGCTGTTTTTGCACAGCTGCTGTGCGCCGTGCTCCAGCTACTGTCTGGAATATTTGCGGCAGTATTTCGACGTGACGGTATTTTATTACAATCCAAACATCAGCTTTTTGGAGGAATACCGGCATCGGGTGGAGGAATTAAAACGTCTGGTGAGCACGCTGAATGAAGAGGCGAAAGGGTCTGAAATGCTGAACCAGATCGCACTTTTGGAGGGCACTTACGAGCCGGAAAAATTTTTCGAGGCGACGAAAGGGCTGGAGGACTGTCCGGAGGGCGGAGAGCGCTGCTTTATCTGCTACGAGCTGCGGCTGCGGGAAGCGGCGAGGTTGGCGGCAGAGGGCGGCTATGATTTTTTTACAACAACGCTGACGATCAGTCCGCTGAAAAATGCGCAGAAGCTCAACGAAATCGGCAGCCGACTGTCGGAGGAATATCATGTGGCGTGCCTGCCGTCGGATTTTAAGAAAAAGGGCGGCTATTTAAGGTCCATCGAGTTAAGCCGCCAGTACGACCTGTATCGTCAGGATTATTGCGGCTGCGTTTTTTCAAAGCGGGAACGCGATAAAAGGATTGCGCAGGAAAGCTGAAACAGGCATACTAAAAAGCAAAGTACGAGACATGGGCTTTTGAAACGCAAGACGATCAGAAACGGTCGATGAGTCCTAAAACAGGGCGCGGATGTTTGTCAGTGCGTTGTCGATGACATCGAACTGCCAGACGCTGTGTCCGGGAATCCTGTGCTCCGTCAGATAATAATGTCCGTCAAAGGAAGAGATATAATAAGGCGTTCCGCCTCCGGCAAAGTTGTCATAAATATCCTCCCAGCTGCCGGAAGAAAGATCGTTTAAATCCTGCACGCGCAGGATCGTCGCATAATCCTGATTGCCGGTAAGGTCGGTGGAAACGGTGATGTAAAACCAGTCCTGAATGTGCGTCAGCTGGATCATGCCGGAGATTTCGGCAGGAACCGGGAAACGTTCCAGGATTTTCAGGTCTTTTTTGCGGGTGCGCAGAATCGACTGATTGCCGGAAACAAAATACAGGTCGTCGCCGTCGATTGTAAAGGAGCGGACATAAATCTGATCCAGCTCTGGCACAGAGAGGATTTTTTCGAGGGCGACAGATGAGCTGTCCGGATCGGGGCGGTAAAAGACGTACAATTGTCCGGTCATGGAACTGAGTACATAAAAACGTTTTCCCGTTTCATCATAGACGACGTAATGCGGGCGAGTGCCGATTTCGTTGAAAAGCTGGGTAAGGCAAAACTGTCCGTCCTGTTTTTCAAAGATGAGGACGCGGTTGTTTTCGGTGTCATCTGCAAGATAAACGGTGCCGTCTCCTGCAATAGTGTGCCCGCGGTTGATCTGATCGGTCATTACATACCAGTCGGTAAGTAGAGCATCCGGTGTTTTCGAGGTCAGAATCTGATTGTGATAGCAGTCCACCAGAAAATAATCGTCACCGATTTTAGTAATCTGCGTGGGGACGCTTAAGGATGTCTGAACATTTTTTACAGGTTCTGAGGAAACGGCTTCAACAGCTTCCGACCAGGAGAGCACCTGAGTGGAAGCGTTTTTTACGATTTTCAGGATCAGGGCTGCCGCTGCAAAAATCAGGACAGCTAGCAGGATCAAAAAGATTGTAAGTTTTAAATGGGATAAATTTCTTCGTTTCATGTCCCAAAGTATAACATAACAAAAGAAAGGATACCACTATGAAAAAACTGTTGCAGGAATTTAAGGAATTTGCGCTGAGAGGAAATGTCATGGATCTGGCAGTCGGCGTTATCATTGGTGCTGCGTTTCAGGCGATCATCAATTCGCTGGTAAACGATGTGATTTCACCGCTGATCGGCCTGTTTGCCAATACGGATCTGACGTATTTGTCTGTGATGGTCGGGGATGTGGAAATCCGCTATGGTGCATTTTTGACCGCAGTGATCAATTTCATCATAATGGCAGTGATTATTTTCCTGATGGTAAAAGGGATGAATGCGCTGGCTGGTCTTGGCAAAAAGAAGGAGCCGGAAAAACCTGCTGTGAAAATGTGCCCTTATTGCAGAAGCAAGGTTGCGGCAGAGGCAACCCGCTGTCCGTACTGTACGTCTATGCTGGAAGTGAAAAAAGAAGAAAAGAAACAATAGAATGCACGCTCTGCGATAAAACCGTGCAGCAGAGCTTGTGTATACAAAGACCGGGAAGAATGCAGTGGATGCGTTCTTCCCGGTCTTTGTATCGCAGGATTCCATTTTACGGTTCCGTCTTCGGAATCTGTACGCCGTCTGCATCCATATAATAGGAGTGCTTCCAGATCAGCTCGGAGATGGGAACTGGCTGATAGCCCTGATCCTCCAGATTGTCGATCAGGTCGGGAAGCGCCTGTGCGGTATAAACAGTTCCGGCATGGAACAGGAGGATAGAGCCGTTTTGGAGTTGGCGACTGTTTAAAATCCGATGGAGGATGTCCTGTGCCCCGTAGTCTTTCCAGTCCATGGAATTGATGTTCCACTGCACCGGATAACCGCCGGATTCCTGGATGAGCCGGATAGCAGAGTTGTCATAGTTTCCATCTTCAAAACGAAACAACGTCGTTTCAGAATCGGTAAGGCGATCAATTCGCTGCGTGAGATTTTCCAGTGTGAGCGTCTGTTCCCGGATGGAAAGAGATGCCTGCGTTGTCCACAGACCGCCGATATCGTGTCCGGCGTTGTGAATCGTACAGAGCAGCTCCGGATAGTTTTTTGCCCAGGCGTCGGAAACGAAAAAGGTGGCGTGCACATTTTTTTCTTTCAGAATTTCCAAAAGCTGCTGCATGTCTTGTGCACTGTAGGTGCAGTTGAAGGTCAGCGCGACTTTTTTCTGGTCGGTTTCGACACGGCAAATAGGCATAAATGTGCCGTTTACAGAGGCAGACGCCAGTGTTGTTACAGACGGAGGGGCGAGAAAAATGCACGCGCGGGCAAAGGCGAGGACGCCGAGCAAAAACAGGGCGGTCTGGAATGCAGACGAGCGGGAGAGGCTGTGCAGGGAGGGAAAAACGGCATAGTGGCGCAGTTTATTTTGAATCAGATGAACGAAATCTCGGATCATGAAGGCTCCTGCCGGATTTTTGTTACAACTTATGAACGCAGGAAACGGAAAATCTCTATTTCACAAAAATTTCATAACCTTTTCGTGTGCTTTCTGGTACACTATAAAGACAGGCTGCAGGCGTTTGGCTGCAGAACAGAAGAGAAATGAAAGGAGACTGTTATGTTTTCCTGTATTTTATTTGACCTGGACGGAACGATCAGCGATCCGAAACAGGGAATTTGCGGCTGTGTGCAGTATGCGCTCAGAAGCTTTGGGATTGAAGAACCGGAGCTGGATCGGCTGGAGCCGTTTATCGGACCGCCGCTTGCAGAGAGCTTTATGAAATATTATAACTTTACGGCGGAGCAGGCGCAGGAGGCAGTTGAGAAGTACCGGGAGCGGTTTTCTGTAACCGGCAAATACGAAAATGTGCTGTATCCCGGAATGGGAGCGCTTTTGCATGATCTGAAGGCATCCGGTGCGACGCTGGCGATTGCATCGAGCAAACCGACCGTTTATGTGGAGGATATTCTGGTGCATTTCGGAATCCGGGAATATTTCGACATCGTGGTCGGAAGCGAGCTGGACGGAAGAAGAGTGCACAAAGAAGAAGTGGTTGCAGAGGTGCTGTCCCAGCTTGCAGCGCGGGGCGAAAGCGATCCGGATAAGATGGTGATGATCGGCGACCGCAGCTTCGATGTGGAGGGTGCGAAAGCGATCGGTGCACACTGTATCGCGGTGTCATATGGGTATGCACAGCCGGGAGAGCTGGAAAATGCCGGTGCGGAGATCATTGTCCGGGATGTGGAAGGACTGCGAAGCGTACTGCTGGGCGGCACACAGGCAGGAAGCAGCACGCAGGCAGGAAGAGACACGCAGGCAGGAAACAGCGCGGCGACTGGCTCGAATACCCTTTCAGAGCGCTACCGCGGCAGCGCTGCAAAAACGAAGACCAAATCCGGGCAGTTCTGGAGTGCAGTTGGAACCAGCGCACTGGCGATGTTTGCCTATTATGTAATCAGTCTCCTAATCAGCAGCGTAATTTTGACGGCGGTATCGGTAGTGTATGCGATCGGGCTGCAGGAGCTGGAGGGCTCTTCCTACAATTTCTGGCTGAATGTGGCTAGCGCACTCTCGACGTTCGGTGCATTTATAATCTGTTACGGAATCTGGCACAAAAAGATTCAGTTCCATTCGACAAAAGAAATCGATAAACTGTCCATCGTTCCGATGGTGATTTTGGCGGCGGCAATTGCAATCGGCATGAACGGTGTTCTGACATTGACAGAATTGTATCGGTTCTCTCCGACCTTTCAGAGGGTTTCGGAGATGCAGTTCGATACGCCGGTGTGGCTGGGAATCATTTCCTACGGCATTCTTGCGCCGCTGGGCGAAGAGATCGTTTTCCGTGGCGTGGTCTATGGACAGCTGCGCAAGGTGTTGAAGGTGCCGTATGCGGTGGTGCTTTCCGGACTGGCGTTCGGTCTGTTCCATGGAAATCTTGTTCAGGCGGTCTATGCGACCGTAATCGGCTGCCTGCTGGCGCTGGTGTATGAATGGTATGGAACGATTGCAGCGCCGATGCTGTTCCACAGCGTTGCGAACCTGTTTGTGTATGTGATGTTAGAGCTGTTGCCCTTTGGCGGCGTATTTTTAAGCGTTCCGTCCTGTGTGCTGTTTTTGGTGCTGTCAGCAGGAAGCCTGTTTTTATTGTGGATGCTGCAGGGAAAGACGGCATTGCGGCAAAAAGGATGAGCAGAGAAGAAGTTAAGATTAGCTGGTGACAGCGCCTGCATTGCGATGAGAAAAAGATCCTTTGTGAGATGCGCTGCCAAAAAAGAGCGAGGAAGTTGTACGATACAGCTTCCTCGCTCTTTTTTGACAATGGAAGGTTCACGGAGCGTGTATTTTATAACAGGACAATACACAGCCGCTTATCCTTATTCATGACAATAGAATGTACGCTCTGCGAGCATTCTATTGTTTACAGCAGCTGGATTCCGTGGGCTTCCGCTTCTTTGCGGATTTCCTCTGGCCAGATGGAGCACTGTACTTCTCCGATGTGCGCCTTGCGCAGGAAGAACATACAGATACGGGACTGACCGATACCGCCGCCGATGGTGTAAGGCAGCTCTTCGTTGAGGACTGCTTTCTGGAACGGAAGCTCTGCGCGCTCGGGGCAGCCGGCTTTTTCCAGCTGGGACAGCAGGGCCTCTTTGTCCACGCGGATACCCATAGAGGACAGCTCCAGGGCGATGTCCAGAACAGGATAGTAAACAAGGATGTCGGCGTTCAATGCCCAGTCATCGTAGTCGGGTGCACGGCCGTCGTGGGGCTCACCGTTTTCGAGTTTATCGCCGATCTGCATGATGCAGACAGCGCCCTTTGCTTTGGTGGTGAAATATTCACGCTCCTTGGGCGTGTTGTCCGGGAACATGTCTGCAAGCTCCTGGGTGGTGATGAAGAAAATCTCACGGGGCAGAATCTCTTCGATGTAATCATACTGGATCGCCATGTACATTTCCGTTTTGCGCAGCGCCTTGTAAACGTCGCGGACGGTTGCTTTTAAGGTTTCCAGGTTGCGGTCCTTTTTGTCGATGACCTTTTCCCAGTCCCACTGATCGACGAAAATGGAATGGATGTTGTCAGTCGTTTCGTCGCGGCGGATGGCGTTCATATCCGTGTAAAGACCTTCGCCGAGAGAAAATCCGTATTCCTTGAGGGCGTAGCGTTTCCATTTTGCAAGGGACTGTACAACCTCTGCGCGGTAATCGTTTTGCTCGAGAATGCCGAAGGAAACCGGGCGCTCATAACCGTTTAAGTTATCGTTCATGCCGGAAGCGGGATCGACGAATAACGGAGCAGAGACACGCAGAAGGTTTAAATGACGGACCAGAAGACTTTGGAAAAAGTCTTTCACCGTCTTAATACCGATCTGGGTATCGTGCAGGTTCAGGGCGGAGGAATAATTCCCCGGGATGATTAAGTGTTCCATATTACCTCTTTTCTGCCGCAGGGCGGCATATTTCAATAATCTTAGGAAGCTGTAAAAAAGTGCAGCGGACGTTGACTTCTGACAGAAGCTCAGGAAATCAGGAATCAAACGTCTTATCGTGCAGGTACGAAACGCTGCACCAGTTAAAAATTATAGCATAAAATCAGCCGGGTGTCAGGATTTTTTTCCCAAACGCTTCTGAGCAACTCCGATTCCGATAAACACAAGCAGGCAGATCAGGCTGACGATCAGACCGGCGGTCAGACCTGCAGGGCGGTAGGAAAGCTCAATCGTGTGGCTGCCCTCCGTCAGCGGAACGGATAGAAATACACCATCATACACGTCGTAGTCTGCGGCTTCTCCGTCCACCTTCATTGTCCAGCCGGGTTCGTCCGCGATGGATAAAATCAGCCGACCGGCTTTGGTGACGTCGACATGTCCGGTCACATGGCTGGAATCATAAGAATCTACCGTAAAGGGCTGCTCAGAGAGCGTCTGCAGTGTGCGGGACAAAACTGCTTCATCCAGGCGCACAACAACGGCATTCAGCACGCTATCTTCGTCGTTGGTCAGTGTTACATGGTCGCCGGTTTCGTGACGGCCGAGATCGAGAATATAGTCATATTTGACTTTTTTATACGTTTTGTTGACGCTGGCGGAAGAGATCGAAACGGTATCGATTTTGGAGCTTTTACAGTAAGCGTAGTAATGCCCCTCCGTGTATACATCAAAGAAAGCCTGATTGCCGGATTCCTCTGATTCGATGGGAACAAAGAGCGGATCGGAGGTTGAAACAGAAGCCGCCATCTGATTCTGTACCTCGAACGGGTCGGAGGTCTCTTCAGAAAAATCAGAGGAAGAAAGATCCTGTCCATCCTGCAGGATAAATCCCGCAGGCAGCGTATAGTTGTTTTGGTACAGGTAAACGCCGTCCTGCTCGTCGATCAGCGTGTAGAGGCTGGAATCCTCTGCATCGGAGCGGGAAAACAGGTAGCGGACATTTAAAAGCGCTGCGGAAAGCGGCGTCTGACCGTCAAAGCAGTAAAATACCTTGCTTTCGCTCATGCCCATGCGGTCGTACCAGTCCTGAACCGCCGCGTTGGAGGTGGAAGAAAACAGCGACGCCGTCGGATAGCCTGCCAGCGCACCGTCATTTTTGGTGACGCGGCTGAGCTTTTCGTAGCGGTAAAAATCGGAATCTTTTTCTTCATTACGAGCAACTAACTCCCGGTAGGCGGAAATGCTTTCCAGATAGCTGCTGCGGCTGGTGGTGGAAACGCTCGTCAGTGCCATGTTGTAGGTGGATTCAAAAGCGACCAGCGCCAGCACGGCGATTGCAATCGCGCGCTGATACGGGAGGCTGTCTGCAGGCTGTTTTTCTTTCCCTTTTTTCCAGGCATAGAGCAGCAGCGCGTAGGCAGCAAGCAGGCAGGCGCTCAGCACAAAGGTGCCCTGGGTAAAGGCATCGTCCTCCACGAGCTTTCCTGCCAGCAAAAGATAACCGAGCCCGCAGGCGAGGGAGACAAACAGCTCGCGCATGGTAAAGCCGTCGAGCTTTGAAAATGCCTCATAGCACATCAGCAGCACGAGCAGGATGTACAAAAAGGACTGACGTGCCGGAAGCGAATCCGGGTAGTTGAAACCGTGCCAGATGAAATTCAGGGTATTGACCGAGAAGCTGACGATGAAAAAGGTGCATAATACCAGTCTGCCGAGTTTTTCCTTCAGAGGGATTTTTCGGTTGACGATATAGAGCGGAATCAGGAAAAAGACTGCGCTGGAGCAGAAAATATTCGGCCAGTGATCCAGACCGGTTTCCCTGGATACACCGGTCGCATGCCGCGCGATTACGTCGAAGAAGGAAAAGTACCAGTTGATCTTTTCCGGAAAGTTGAATTCGGAAAATTCAGTCGCATGCAGGGCAGCGATTTCCGGAATCAGCAGCACGGAGGCGAGACCGCCAGCCAACAGGGAAAATAAAGCAAAACGTCCGATTGCGCCAAGCAGCCTTGCGCGGAACGCTTTCCAGCCATCAGAGCCAAACAGGTTCGGTACGAGCACGAGAAAGTACAGGCACAGGAAGATGCAGACCATGATGGAAAGGTAATAGTTCGATAAAATGCACAGCCCGAGGGTGATACAGTAGAGGCTGTATTTTTTTTCGAAGACCAGCTTTTCCAGACCGAGAACGATCAGCGGAGCGAGGACGAGGGTATCCATCCACATGACGTTCCAGTTATATGCGGCAACGAAGCCGGACATCGCATAAAATGTGGAAAAGAACAGGACAGAAAGGTCGTTTGTGTGGAATTTTTCTGTCAAAAGCCAGGAAAAGGTGAAGCCGCACAGACCGATTTTGAAAACGACCATGTAGCTCATAAATTCGATTAAATATTTTTCGGGCAAAAGGAGCATCAGCCAGTTGAACGGGCTTGCGCTGTAGTAGCCGTAAAGAGACAGGTAATTGGAGCCCATACCGATGCGCCAGGAGTAGTAGAGCGGTTCGCCGTCGCGCACTTTCCGGACAAATTCTTCCAGAAAGGGGACGTACTGATGGTACATGTCGGAGTGCATGAAGCTCTGATCTCCGAAGGGATAAATGCCGTTGCCGATAAAAATCGCCATCATGGAAAGAAACGGCAGCAGGAAGGAAAAGAAACAGATCTTTTTTTTCATAAAAAAGGAAATCCTCCGCGGTTTAGTCAAAAAGCAGGTAATACTGCAGGGTCTGATAATCATAAAGCAGATCTTTTTGCTTGGATGCAGTGGTAAAGGTTCCGTCGGACAGCGTTACATGGTTGGCTGAAATGACGGGTACTTCCGTGCGCAGCTGCGACAGGAAGTTATCGTAAGCGGATTTTGGAAGCCCGGCGGCGTCCAGCGTCTTTGCCGCAAGATAGTTTGCGCTGATTTCCAGATCGTTTTCCGTTTCGATATCGAAGTTTGCCCAGATAAAGAACGGAACCTTGTAGCGCAGCGCCTCTTCCTCGTCGGTTAAGTCCGCGTCATCTTTGCCGTTTAGCTTCCAGACCGGACGTACGACGGAATCGGCAGGCTGATGATCTCCGAAAAAGACGATTATGGTAGGCTCCTCCTGTGCTTCAAAGTAAGAAACCAGGTTCTGGATGGCGCTGTCAGACAGCCTGATCAAGGACAGGTACGCCGGAAGCAGCTTGGAATCCGAGCCTTCTACCGTGATATCGGGGGAAAAGTTGTCGTAATCCGCCCAGTCGCTGTAGGAGGAATGGTTCTGCATCGTCACGTTGAATAAAAACAGCGGCGTGTCCGCATCTTTTTCCTCGTAGAGCTTTATGATCTTTTCATAGTTGCCCTCGTCACTGACATATTTGCGCACGAGGGGGGAATCTGTGAAAAACTCCTGAAAGTGCATCTCGTCGAAGCCGAGTTTGGGATAAACGAGATTTCTGTCCCAGCCGGCGGCGCGGTAGGGATGCATCGCAATCGTGTAATAGCCGAGGGAGGAAAGATAGGAGGCCATCGAAGGCGTCTCTTTTTTCACATACTGCTGATACGGAATGCTTCCATAAGGAAGGAACGCCATCGAAGCGCCGGTCAGGTATTCAAATTCTGTGTTGGCAGTGTTGCCGCCCTTGACGGAGACATTTAAGTGACCGGAAATCGTGTTATCCGCGCCGTCGAGCAGGCTGTGCACGAAGGGCATATAATCCTCGTTCGTTGTAAAATCGCCGAGCACGGACGGATCGGAAAACGCCTCGTTCATGATGACGATAATGTTCGGCTTTTGTGCATTGTCCGAAGGTGTTCCATCGAATTCCTGAGAGCCGGTATCATAGGATGCCAGCAGCTCCTTGGCGTTTTCTGCGCTGTAGCCGGAGGGCTTATCAACAGAAATGTACTGAAGCTCCATTAAAAACGCAGTTACAGTACCATTTTTAAATTGAATCGTCGTCGGAGTGAAAAGCTTGTTGTAAAGGTGGAGCTTCTGCTCGACGATGTCCTCGCTGTGCAGCATTTTCGTGTAGCCAAAGCATAAAAGACCGCAGGAAAGCGCGAGGCAGACGCGGGCAATCCGGGCTTTTTTATTTTTTTTCGGAAAGCCTTTTTTCAGGAAAAATTCCAGAACCAGAAGCAGGACAAAACAGATCAGCACGATTACTGCGGTACGGTTCAATTTGTATTCGTAGTTGTCCGCGACGCTGGCAGCGGTCGAGATCGAAAGAATGTCCCACGGCTGGATGGGCGCGCCGCGAAATTCCAGGACGAAATAGTTTGCAAGACCGTAAATGGCGCAGAAGGCGGTTTCGATGCCGAGTGCGCGGCTGATCCTGCCGGTCAGTGCAAATAAAAACAGTGCTGCAAATTCAAACAGTGCCAGATTCATCCCCTGTATATACGGTTTCATGGTCTGGAACGGATTATGCGTGTACCATTCCAGCAGATAAAAATTCAGAACAGGGCCGATCAGCAGAAAAATCCAGGGACTGCTTTTTTTCAGCCAGACAATCCATTTTTTCATAAAACTCCTCTTTTCGTGTAAGGTAAATTCGTTTTCTGTTCCATAATAGTCAGGACTTTGAGGGATGTCAAGGGAGGAAAACGCATATATATAAGAAACAGAAAAAGCTTTCGTTTTTCTTAATAAAGTTTAAATAGGAAAAAAAGAAAGCCTATGTTACAATAAACCAACTGGAGGAAATGCGGACATGGACGATAAAAAAAGGGATCTGATCCCGGTGGCGGCGATTGCTCTTTTTCTGGTAATTATCATCGCGCTGTGCGCAGTACGGCTGCATCAGCGCAGGGAGACACGGGCAGAGATCGCAGAAACGGAAAGCACGCAGATATGGTACAGCGAGGAACAGGCAGAGTCTGCAGAATCAGAGACGAAGGACGCAGCGGATCAGACGGAAGAAACAACAGCGGGGAAAAAGCAGACGACGGAAAGGGGACAGCAGGAGGATGAGACGCTGACAGAGCATCCGGACAGCAAACTTCCCGCAGGCAAAGGGAAGGAAAGTCAGGGTGCCAAGCAGGAGGGCAACCTCCGGACGGTGAGTGGAAACGATCCGTTATCCGGCGCGGAGAGTGCGAACAAGACAAACGAAGAGATGCTTCTGGAGATGTCCGGTTACTGGGAACAGGATAATATGGACGCGGTGGAGGATCTGGCGATGCTTCCCTGGTATATGAGGATGTCGTCGGATATTTCGGATGCAAACAGCTTTTATTATTATGGCGAGCGCAGCAGCGCAGGACAGCCGGACGGAACCGGAATCGCCTGCTATGCGGATAACGCCTATTACTACGGCGAGTGGTCGAATGGCAAACGCGAAGGCAACGGCAAGTGGGTGCGCTTTTACGTTTATTATGACGATGACACCACGTCGGACCGCGCCTACCGCGAGCATATGTATGCCGGAGAATGGAAAAACGACCTGCCGGACGGTGAAGGACAGGAGCATTACGAGCTGGATATGAGCAAGGCTGCCAAAAAGGAGCGCTACATCCAGAATGTGATCGGAACGTTCCGCAGCGGCTTCTACAGCGGAGAAATGTACCTGACGACGTTAAATTGGGACGGCAATCAGGAAGAGTGGAACGGCTTTGCGGACGCGGGAATCTGGAGCCCCTACGGGGCCGGTTCGAACCGCAAGGAGGTACCGGTCTGCCAGGATGTGGACGATGATAACAATTACCTTTGGCTGTCCGTGCGCGACAACAAGAATCGTGGAATCTATGAGCTGATGCCGTAGTTCACTCGTACCTTTCTGGGAGCAGATTTCGTGCTTGCAGGAAAATCTGCTCCCGGGAAGGTACGAAGGGAGCGCCATTTCATGAGCAAAAATGAGCTGCGAAGCAGCGGAAAGCATCGAAGATGCGATTTTGCGAATGGCGCGGGTGAACTTTCACAGTGCACGGGTGAATGGTACGAAAACGGCGCCATAGAATGCCGTAAAATGCTTGACAGAAGTTTCAAAAGTTCGATATAATAATTAAGTTATACGAAAGAGAAACCTTCGGCAGTCGAAACAACCGGCTGCCGAAGCGGTGAGCGGTCATGGCGGAATTGGCAGACGCGTTGGTTTTAGGTGCCAATGGGCAACCGTGTGGGTTCGAGTCCCACTGACCGCATGCAGGCAAATGGAAAAGAAGAGAAGGGATGCCGGATCGACAAACAGGGATTTGAAGCTGCTGTTTTGTCGAGCGGCATCCCTTTTCGCTGTCAGGCGCTACAGGAGAAAAAATCCGGTTGACAACTGTTTTAAATAGTGATATCATTTACATGTAACAAGGGATTGTAACTCTTTGAGGCATCACCTAAGGGGATGGGTGCGCAAAGAGTTTTTTTTATTTTATAAACATTTATTGCTTGGTTTTTCAAAGCAACTTACAGGACGCTGTTGAAAACAGCTTGATACGCAGGAAGAAATCGTAGTGATAAAAGGGAGTACTAATGAAAGGGTAAGAAGGTATTGCTATGATGATTGTCAAAAAAATCAATAATAATGTAGCCATTGGTGTTGACGGAAACGGGCACGAGGTAGTCTTGTTTGGCAAGGGTATCGGCTTTGGAGAACTCCCTTATAGTATTAATGATATGTCAAAAATAGAGCGTTCATTTTATGATATAGATTACCGATATTACAATTTGTTGTCGGAGATTCCGGAGAACATGTTCCTTTTTACAAGCCGTATCGTTGATGCCATAGAGAGTAAAATTGACGGTAATCTGAATCCTAATCTGGTGTTTATCCTTGCAGATCATATCAATTTTGCAGTTACCAGATATCGTAAGGGAATGCAAATATCGCTACCTTATTCTTATGAAATTGAGTTTGAATATCCCCACTTGACAAAGCTGGCAAAATGGATCGTCAAAAATATTAATGCAAAATATCAGGTATGCCTGGATAAAGGGGAGGTTACAAGTATAACCATGCATTTGCTGAATGCACTGGAAGGAAAAACGAATCAGGATGATCAGCAGCACCAGAGTCAAATTACCCGAATCATTAAAAACGTAACAAAAATTATAGAGGATTATTTTGGCATTGTTCTTGATAAAAATGACTTCAATTATTTCAGGTTTAAAATTCACTTGAAATATTATGTCCTAAGAAAAGAAAATAATGAAGAATTTATGGACGGTAATATTGATGAACTGTATGATAATATGAAAAATACTTATCCCGATATCTATAACTGCGTATATAATATTGATCAATATTTATATAAAGAATTTAAGAAAAGCTGTACAAGTAACGAATTGCTGTATCTTATGATACATGTTACTCGGTTATGTACACGAGAGGATTGTAACCGCAAGGGCATTACCTCAGCATGAGAGTGCTGGGGTTTTATTTTTGCAGGAACCGTACATTAGCTGTATCGCACTGTAATCCTTATGCGTCATCAGTGTACTGAGAAATACTGACATGTCAATATTTTTCTGCCGTTCGGTTTGCTAAGTGCTCCTTGAAAATTGAATACAGGCAATTTGAGCTTTCATTTAAAAGGCTGTTTTGCGAAAACGATGTATCTGCAATAAAGGAGGAAGAAAAATGAAGCTTTTGGTTAAAGGTGATGATTATGGAATTACAAAAAGTGTTACGTATGGAATCATCGAAGCATTTGATCATGGGATTTTAACAAGCTCGGGCATGTTTACGAATATGGAGATCGCCCCATGGGCGGCACAATTTGTAAAAGAAAGGGAAACCTGCTGTTTTGGAATAGACTTTAATCTGGTTTGCGGTCCCTGCGTATCAGATTACAGGGAAATTCCACATTTGGTTGATGAAAATGGCCGTTTTATCAGCTCAAAAATCAGAGTGAATGATCCAAAATGGGCTACGAAAGAAGGGCAGAATGAGTTATTACCGTTTCATGAAGTATATAAAGAAATAGCGGCACAGTATCAGCGTTTCGTTGATTTATGCGGGAGAGCGCCTGCCTATCTGTGTGGGCATTCCATTCAAACCGGCTCTATGGAGGAAGCGTACCGGACGTTATCAGCTGAGACAGGAGTTCCGTTTTGTGATGATCTGTACAAAAAATATAATATCATAGACTTTCGTGACGCGCCGATAAAAAATGACGAATTAATGAATCTGTCAACCAGAGGAAAAGAGTTTCATGCAATGGAACAGTTGAACCGCGATCCGATGAAATTATTTTTTGACAACCTGGAATATCTAAAGGGATTTGAGTATGTGGCGCTTGTCTGCCACCCGGGCTTTGTTGATGCTGATCTGTTAAAATTATCGTCCTGCAGCTTGGAGAGAATGAGAGATCTTGAATTCTACCTTTCAACAGAAATGAAGGACTTTATTTTAGAAAACGGGATTGAGTTAATTTCATTTTCTGATTTGACTGCATAGAGCTTAAAGGAACCTGTATTCCATTTATACCGGGTGGGGTGGTTGCATATCCTCAATGATTGTAAAAAAAATGAGAGGAGGAATCAGGAAAGGGGTGTCTTTCCTGCAAAATTCAATGAATCAAAACTATCATAAGTTAGCTGTTACTTTACTGGAAAAGGTAGGCGGCAAGGATAATGTTATTAATGTATATCATTGTGTTACCCGTTTGCGCTTTCAATTAAAGGATTCAAGTATTCCAAATACGGAAGAAATTGAAAAGATCCAGGGTGTTTTAGGGGTTGTCACGTCAGGGGGACAATATCAAATCATTATCGGGCAGGCTGTTCCTGAGCTTTATAAAAAGGTGGTAGAAATCGGGGGATTTGGAACTCAGGAGGAAATTGCCGAGAATCTGGACGGGGGATTTGGAACTCAGGAGGAAATTGCCGAGAATCTGGACGCTCCAAAAGAAAAAAAAGGGATAAAACAGTTTTTTGCCCAGTTATTTGAATTTATGTCCGCTGTCATGTCACCGATGATTCCGGCGTATTGTGCCGCAGGTTTATTTAAAACGGTTGCCGTAGTATGCGGTCCGGATGTGTTAGCGATATGGGAAACGACAAGTGATTTGTATATAACGTTTAACTTTGCGTATAATGCATGTTTTTATTTCCTACCGATTTATTTGGGCTACACCGCCGCGAAAAAACTCGGGCTTAACGTTATTTTAGGAATGTATCTTGGCGGAATGATGCTTGTTCCGGAATTTGTTGAAATTGCAACTACAAGCGAAGCGTTTACAATACTGGGAATACCATGTAAGCTCGGAACCTATGGAACGACAATTTTTCCGATCCTGTTAAGTGTTTTTGCCTTAAAATATGTAGATATGCTGATCAGTAAGGTTATTCCGCAGATATTGTCTACATCAATTAAGCCGTTTATTGAAATGTTTATCATGTTACCGCTGGAATTATGTTTATTCTGCCCGTTGGGAACTTTAATCGGTGAGGGGATTGCCCAGGTTATTTTAATGCTTGACAGCGCCCCGTTATTGGTGGGAATCATAGGCGGCTTGTGGCCGTTCCTGATCGTGACCGGTATGCATATGCCGATCTTATATGCGGTTATCCTTCCTAATTTATATTCCTTAGGTTATGACACGACTATTCTTCCGGCGACGCTTACAAACCAGGCGTTGTTGGGGTTGGAGCTGGCTGCTTTACTGAAAATCAAAAATAAAAAAGAACGAATGAATGTATTCCAGTTATTTATCACCCACAATGTGGGAGGTGTCAGTGAGCCGGTGCTTTACGGAATCGGTATGAAATATAAAAAGACATTAATCGCATTGGCGGTCGGAGGAATTTGCGGCGGGTTATTTGCGGCTTTTACCGATGTAGTTTACTATCTGGGACCCAGCTTTCCCCTTATAGGAAACGCGCTTTCCTTCTTCCAGGGCGGGACTAAGAATTTTATCCTGTTCTTTATCAGCGCTCTTATTGCGTGTGTAGTAACGTTTTTGCTTACTTATTTTTATGGCTTTGATAAAAATGATCCTATGTTAAAAAAGGAGGAGGGATAATGAAAAAATTTTCAATTCTGATTGCCGGGGGCGGAAGTACGTTTACTCCGGAAATTCTGCTCTTATTGTTAGAAAAAAGAGAGCAGTTTCCCATCAGAAAAATAAAGTTCTATGACAACGATGAGGAGAGGCAGAAAATAATTGGCGAAGCATGTGGCGTGCTTATTGAGCATAAGGCTCCTGAAATTGAATTTTCATATACAACTGATCCGGAAACCGCATTTACTGATGTCGATTTTGTAATGGCACATATCCGCGTTGGTAAGTATGAGATGCGCGGAAAGGATGAAAAAATACCGCTGAAATATGGTGTGGTAGGGCAGGAAACCTGCGGACCGGGAGGTCTGGCATATGGAATGCGTTCCATCGGACCTGTAATCGAGTTAATCGATTATATGGAAACGTACTCTCCGCATGCGTGGATGCTGAATTATTCGAATCCAGCGGCAATCGTTGCGGAAGCAACAAACCGGCTCAGGCCGGACGCAAGAATCATCAATATCTGTGATATGCCCGTTGGAATAGAGGCAAGAATGGCTGTCATCTGCGGGCTGAAATCCCGAAAGGAGATGATTACCAGGTATTTTGGGCTGAATCACTTTGGCTGGTGGAGTGACATAAGGGATAAAAACGGAAAGGATTTAATGCCGGTAATTAAGGCCTACGTGAAAGAGAACGGGTTTAATACTTCCCAAATAGATGGGCATACAGATGATAAAAGCTGGACGGATACTTATAATAAGGCGAAAGACGTCTATGCGGTTGACCCGAATTTCATTCCAAATACGTATTTAAAGTATTATTTATACCCGGACTATGTGGTGAAGCACTCAGATTTAAATTACACAAGAACAGATGAAGTAAGGGAGGGGAGAGAAAAACGGGTGTTTGAAGAGGCTCGAAGGCTTATTCAGACAAAGAATGTGGAAAATTGCGGCTTCGAAGTGGGAAATCATGCGGAGTATATTGTTGATCTGGCAAGAGCGCTGGCATATAACACACAGGAAAGAATGTTGCTAATCGTGCCCAATCATGGCGCGATTGAAAATTTTTCCTATGACGCAATGATTGAGATTCCCTGTATTGTAGGGAAGAATGGATATGAACCATTAAAGGTCGGGAAAATACCGGTATTCGAAAAAGGGCTTATGGAGCAGCAGATAGCGGCGGAAAAGCTGGTTGTTGACGCCTGGGTTGAGAAAAGCTATCAAAAAATGTGGCAGGCGATTACCATGTCTAAAACAGTTCCAAGCGCGGCGGTTGCTAAGTTAATACTGGACGATTTGATAGAAGCAAATGTAAAGTACTGGCCGGAGCTTAGATGAACGTGCAGCTCCTGTGCGCCGGAGATTCCTTTTTATTTTCATGTTCCGGCAAAGCAATAGCATAAACGGGAAGAAGCATAAAAAAGTTGCATAAAATGTCTTGCCTGTATAAGCAGGGTTGTTTCACGAAGAATAATTGAATAGCCAAAAATGTTTGAATTTATCGCTTCATGAAACAACCCTGACAGCGGGAGACAGAGTGTTGACAAAATATAAAAAAGTGCTACAATCCTGTCTTTGACAGTTGAAAAACAAAAAAATCGCTGTATCCCTTCAGTTCCAATCCGGTCAGGTGTTGGTAATTTCTCTCATGAAATATGACCTCTATAAACCGAATGGAATTATCCTGTCTTTCTCTGAAAATGATAAGCAACTTCTTATGCAAAAGGTTTTGTTGATATTGCTTCGCACAATTCAGAACTCTTTTACGTGCGTCTTCTTTTGTAAACTTCATAAATAGTTCGGAAATCCTCCATAAAGAATAACGGTTAGACTACATATACATAGATTTTCCTGAAAGATCATAAATAATAGATATGGAAAGAGAGAGCAATAGCACCATTGTACTATATACTCCCTCTTTGTGGCTAATTTTAATGTTGTCTGCCAACGACCGGTAAAATACCGGTAAAAATATCGGATTTTAGTGTTGTCCGCCAACGGTCAATCACAGGATTGACAAGCATATCAGATTTTAGTGTTAGCCCACTGGAAAAGCACGCTTTTCCTACTACTATTATTATAGGCAGAGCAGATTTTTATGTCAATAGAAATCATAAATCATTCCCAGATATTCTCCAAATGCGGTGCCTCAAAATATGTATTCGGTCTGACGCAAACATTTCTTTGACAAAACGATATATCGACAGGGTGTTGACAAAATATAAAAAAGTGCTATAATTTATTTCAACAATAAAAGGGAGTAGCCAGCACCGAGAGGTGGTTTGAAACCGTCACCCCGACAAGCAGCCAGATGATAATCGATTTGCTGCAGATGTCCGTATTAAATGAAACGCGCGAGACTTTTATTGCAGCTGTCAGGCTGTAATAGAGGCCTCGTTTTTTTGTTTCATTGGAAAGGGTGTCCATAGGAAACAAAACCCTCCGGGGGAAAAGCACTTTTCCGGAAAAGTCGCCTGACAGCGACCGAAGCTATTTACTTTACGAGTCCACCAGACCGGTGGAGAAAAGGAGAATGAGTATGTTTACAGGAATTAGTTTAGGAGTTGTTGTTGCCATAATCGCAGTGATCGCGCTGCTTGGAATTATCGCTTCCGGGTATGTGAAAGCACCTCCGGACACGGCGTATATCATTTCCGGCCTGCGCAAAAAGATCATTATCGGGAAATCGAGTATCAAGATCCCATTTCTGGAACGTCTTGACAAGCTGAGCTTAAAGCTGATCCCGATCGATGTGAAGACAGAAGCAGCGGTGCCGACGGCGGATTACATCAACATTCAGGTGGACGCAGCAGTTAACGTCAAGGTTTCCAGCGAGCCCGAAAAATTAAAGCAGGCAGCAGAAAACTTCCTGAATCAGAACACCCAGTACATTGCGCAGGTAGCGAGAGAGGTTCTGGAAGGCAATATGCGTGAGATCGTAGGCCGCATGCGTCTGGAGGAAATGGTCAGCGACCGTCAGAAATTCGCGGACCTGGTAAAGGAAAATGCCGAGCCTGACCTGGCTGCCATGGGTCTGGACGTTGTCAGCTTCAATGTGCAGAACTTTACGGATTCCAACGGTGTCATTGATGACCTTGGTATCGACAACATTTCCCAGATCAAGAAAAAGGCAGCGATTGCAAAGGCTGAGGCAGAAAAAGAAATCGCGGTAGCAAAGGCGGAAGCGGATCGTCAGTCCAACGACGCGCGGATCAATTCCGAAAGAGAGATCGCCATCAAGAACAACGAGCTGGATATGCAGAAGGCAGAGCTTCAGAAAAACGCGGACAGCAAGCGGGCGGAAGCGGATGCGGCATATGAGATCCAGAAAGAGGAACAGCGAAAGACCATCGAAGTAACTGCGGCAAATGCCAACATTGCAAAAGAGGAACGTCTGGTGCTCTTAAAACAGCGTGAAGCAGAGACGATGGAAAAATCGCTGGATGCACAGGTTAAGAAAAAAGCGGAAGCGGAGAAATTCGAACGTCAGCAGAAAGCGGAAGCAGAGCTGTTTGAACGTCAGAAAGAAGCGGAAGCAAAGAAATTCGAAACAGAAAAGGCTGCAGAGGCACAGCGTGCAAAGGCGGAAGCGGATCTGTTCTCTAAAGAACAGGAAGCCAAAGGTATCCGCATGGTCGGAGAAGCCGAAGCAGAAGCGATTCGCGCCAAAGGTGTTGCGGAGGCGGAAGCGATGGAAAAACGTGCGCAGGCTTATCAGAAATACAACAACGCGGCAATGGCGGAAATGCTCATCAAGGTGCTGCCCGATATCGCAGGCAAGATCGCAGAGCCTCTGACCCAGATCGACAAGATCACGATCATCGGCGGTTCGGACGGATCAAACGGCGTGGACCAGGTAGCAGGAAACGTACCGGCAGTGATGACAAAGCTGTTTGAAACCATGAAAGAAACTGTGGGCATCGACCTTGCGGAGGTTGTAAAAGCAGGAACCTATGATGCAAAAGTGAACCGCAATATCACGATCAACGCAGACGGAGCAAAGCAGGCAGCGGAGGTATTGAAGCAGGAAACTGCTGCAGAAGCATCGGCGGAAATCGCAGAGTAAACAGCTTGGATTGTATTGAAAAAATGTTTTAAACGCATATAATAGAGTTTGAATAATAAAAATTTTCTGGAATCCCTTATAAACAGGGCATTTCAGGGCAGATAAAGTTCTATTTGATAACAAAATGATAACACGAGAGATTTTGCCATTATTTATCCGGAATCTTGTGGTTATCAGGTAATATGTGTGAAACCAACAAAAAGGTCTTACTGAATTGAGTGAAATCAATTTGGTAAGGCCTTTTTCGTTGGTTTTTTATTTGTCGTTTTTTGGATAATTATACCGCCACTGGTCATATTCTTCCTGAGTGATTTCTCCGGATTTCAGTTTTTCAGCTTGTTCCTGCCATGCATGGAACATATCTCTCGATCAATTAATTAAAGGAGATATAGAGAAAATGAAAGAAATTATTAGCGAGCAAGAAATTAAAAAGTTTAATTATTATGGTTCCATCTATACAGTTCATTTGGCCGTGTTGATTATATCGGCAGTACCTTTGTTTATGTGGCTCGGAAGGTATGCGTATATTCCGTTTGGGATTTTATTTATTACAGAGTACTGGGCGTTAAAGGTTGAAAAACTAAAAAAGAAAAATGATATACAAACCTATAAGGAAATTGTTGCATTTACGGAGGGAAAAAAATTGGATGAACTTCATAAGGCAGTTGAAGTGGGAAAACGTCCTTATCAAAATATATTAAAGGTTATTATCAGTGCTGGTGTTACAGCGATGATTTGCTTCTTAATTGGAGTACTGATGCACTTATTCTTGAATTAATTAAATTTAAGGATATTTTGATTTGTAGAACTATAAAATAGAGCATTTTTCTCGCAGATTTTAACCGGTAGTTAAGAAATCGAAGCCATAATTAAACGAAGGCTCAATTGTAAACACATATTAGAAATACTATAATGAGAATATAAACAGGAGGTAGGAACAATGCAAATTGGTGAGAAGATAAAAAACTATCGGAAAACTGCGGGATTAACACAAGAACAGGTGGCGGATTATTTGGACGTTTCTACTCCTGCGGTAAATAAATGGGAAAAAGGAAATACATATCCAGATATATCATTACTTCCGGCAATTGCTCGATTATTAAAAATTGATATGAATGAACTATTTTCATTTCGTGAAGAATTGACAGAAAAAGAGATTGGACAATTTGTGAATGAGCTTTCGGAAGTTTCATTGGATAGCTTTATAAAAGCTTTTGAGATGGGAAAAAATAAAATAAAGGAATATCCTCATTGTGATTCGTTGATTTATTCAATTGCTACTGTTTTAAATGCGGTGTTAACTTTATCCGATGTTGATGATGAGAAAAAGTTGGAATGCAATAATGTGATTGTTGAATGGCTGGAACGAACTGCTGAAAGTCTGAATGAAAAGGTAAGGCTTTCCAGTATTTTTATGCTTGCGGCGAAATATATACAAATGGAAAAATATAAAGAAGCAAATATCTTTTTGGATAAAATTCCAGATACTGTGATAGATGCCACAATTATGAAAACGAATGTACTAGCACACCAGGAAGGGACAGATATTGCAGCGTTCTTTTTAGAGGGAAAATTGATGCAGACAGTTACGAATATACAAAACTATCTGTATAAGTTGATAGAAATGGAAGAAGAAACCGGAAATCATTGTAAAGCAGAGGAGATTGCCGAAATAACAGAACATATGGTGTCGTTATTTGGTCTGTGGGATTACGGTAAAGTAGTACCATATTTATTGATTGCCGTGTATCGAAAGGATGTAGAAAAATGTATTCAGTTGATAAAAGAAGTGCTGATGGAGTCACAGAAGCCATGGAAGATGGTGGAATCACCTTTATATTACAGATATGCGGATACAGTGCAGGGAAAGTCTTTTTCAGGCGTTGGAAATAATTTTGTTCGTGCATTAGCTACAGAAATTGAAAATAAAAAAGAGTATGAATTTTTGAAAGGAAATAAAGAATTAGAGGCGATTTTTTCTCAATATTTGAAATAGATTGCGATAAAAGTATATAGAAATGATAAAATAAAAGCTGTAAAAATCTACGTTGAATTTTACAGCTTTTTGTGTATAATAGAAGTAGCAGAAACAATTTAAAATCAAAGGAAGGAGCTGAAAGAATATGGCAAATATTTTACCAGTATCTGATTTGAGAAATTATAACGAAGTCCTGAAGAACTGTCACAAAGGTGAGCCTGTATATCTTACCAAGAATGGTAGAGGACGTTTTGTGGTTATGGATTTTGAAGATTATGAACGTGATCGTGCGGAAAAGAAGCTTTTGATGAAGCTGCAGGAAGCCGAAGAAGCAGTGAAAAATGGCGAAGGATGGCTGGATTTGGATGAACTGAAGGCACTTGTGGGGGAATAAGATGTTAAAATTGCGGATTAACCCGATTGTTGCAAAGGATCTGAAGAATATTCGGGATTACATTGCTGAAGACAATGAGGAATATGCGGCAAAAACCATAAAGGAAATTTACGGTAAATTTGAAAATCTTCAGATGTTTCCGGGAATGGGCTCAGATCTTTCAAAACGAGTCAGCTTTCGGACAGATTATAAATATGCGATATGGGAAGATTATGTGATTATCTACAAGGTTGGAGATAAATATGTGGAGATTTATAGAGTAGTTAACCGATATCAGGATATTACGAGAATCTTCGATTGATAACATAATCATGATAACAAATTGATAACACCATTCAGTACGGTCTGTGGACTTTGGACAGTGGAACACATATAAAATCAGATAGAACTATAATTTCTATACAAAAATGTATAGTAACAAGATTTTATTTGCGAATTTGAGTAGCAGGCAGAACCCCGGAAATGCTGATAAAATAGGCATTTCCGGGGTTGATTTATGTCCTTTGGCTCTAATTGTTTTTTATGCAGTTATTTTTGGAATAATAGGGGAAGGCTTTTACAATATATTCGCTGCTTCCTGCACCATGTTTTGTGTCAAATACTTTGCTGAGATAATCATTTGACAGTAGGTTTCCGCATTGTTGGGCAGCAGATTGGGGGAATTTGCCAGTGCGCCGGTTATAGTATCCCTTACAAGCTGTTGGACAGCCTTGGAGGACACATTGTCTCCTTTATGGGAAGCCAACTTAAGAAATTTATCTTCTCTCCGTATTTCTTCCGATATCTGTGACTGCCACTTTTCCATAATTTCAGAGAAATGCTTCAGATTATGCTTCATTTCTTCAGTATATTTCTCAATACTGCCAAACTGCTGGATGGCGAGTTTTGCCACATGTTCTTCAGCATCTCTGATTTTCTGGATGAATCTGTCCTTTTAGCGAAGACAGGAATGGTGTTTGGAATCTGAGTGCGATAAAATGAGAAGAAGAGAAATAATTTGGAGAGGTGTTTATAAATGGTAGAAGTAAAGTTTTACGATAGCATAGATGATAAATTATTGAAATTTGCAGTTATTATCTCCAAAACAAATGGTAAATGGATATTTTGTAAACATAGAGAAAGAGATACTTATGAAGTCCCAGGAGGGCACAGGGAAAGTGGCGAAGATATTTTGTCTATTGCTAAGCGAGAACTGATGGAGGAAACGGGTGCGATAGACTTTACTATCAAACCGATTCTGTCAAGGGAAAAACAAGAGTAAATGAAAGCATTGACGATGAAACATTTGGCATGCTTTTCTTTGCAGATATATTTTCTTTTGAAGAAATACATAGTGAGATAGAG
>ENA-OZGU01000277-OZGU01000277.1-human-gut-metagenome-genome-assembly--contig:-NODE-277-length-40817-cov-6.441441_pt1 | contig 40817 bp, 32 predicted proteins | sample MGYA00244662_ERZ653670 | MGnify/ENA primary metagenome ERZ653670 (study PRJEB26926, sample SAMN06165224) | human gut metagenome | biome: ENVO:00009003; feature: ENVO:2100002; material: ENVO:00002003...
AGGCGGGTTCTGTCGAGCAACCTACTTTATGGTAAAATTTCTCCGGACAGCAGTGTGCTTATACATGAAATAAATGTATTAAATGACGCTAACCACTTGGTTTTTTCGATAGGAATCACTATCTTTGAAAGGAAATTTTAATTAGCGGCCAAGCAATTTTAATTTCCTTAAAAGGGATGTGGGTTAGCTCTACATCCTTTTTATTTTACTCTTCGGTTTCTTTGTTTGTTTTCTTTGTTATTCGCTTGTTTAATTTGTATACATCCACCCCCGCTTCCTTTGTTCTAACTAAATCAAACATTACGGTTTTGCTTTTGTAGTCGATGTTAAGACTGTCGAACATTATTTTAGTATTTACATAGAAGTATTTACCTGCCTTGCATACTCTAAATGCTTCGTCGTCCTGCGGGGCATTATTTATAAGATATAAAATTGTCTTATCATCGTCATCTTGAGCAAATTTCACAAAAGAGTTATCCCCAAAACCAAGCTCTTTTGCGGTAACTTCCGTAAATCCGAGTTTTCCCGAACTGTGTATGGTCGCCTTTAACCTTATGGTATATTGGCTAGCGTTAAGAACTGTGAATCCCATAGTACTTTCCTTTTGACGCAAAAGTATGAATAATAATTTGAATATCCAAACACCTTAACAAAAATTCAACTATATATTTATGCTGTACTACGCATTACTTGTGTGATAATATATATTTCGTTTTTGATGTCTTGTTCGTGTGGTGGTTGTATTACCCCTCCCCATATTTTCTCCTTTTGCTTACTTTAGGCCTCCTTGCTGCAAATTGTTGTACTGCTGCTCCAGATGCAGGTATTTTGCCTTCCACGGATAGGTTTCAAAGTAGCAGTAGCCGACCGCAAAACAAAGGAACAGCATCACGATCAATAGCCATAAGGCTGCCCGCGCCGTTCGGGTGGCGGTGCAGATTAGTTTAATCTGCTTTTCAAATGCGGCCGCAAACTCTTTTTCTTTGGTGTCGAGCGCATCGGTATCGACCTGCAACTTGTACCCTTTGAGGTCGTTGAAAATCTGCTGGTATGTTTCCGCCGTGCGCCCGGCCTGTTTCCCGATTGCCTCCAGTCGGTCTATCTCGCCGATGATCGAGCCGACGAGCAGTTGCTCGCCGATCTCTTGCCGGTCTTCCCGCTTCCGGCGAGGTTTCTTATCTTGATATTCCATGTCCGCGTTTCTTTTTCTTTTTACGTTTTAACATTTCGTACCACTCGGCAAGCGTCGGATCGTAATCGCTTGACGAAGGCGTCATCAACCCGCCGATAGCGTTTGCCGCTCCCTCGATGAGCGATGCGCCAAGACTTGAACTTTGCTCCCGTTCCGGTTGTTGCCGCAGTTCCGTATTTTTCTGCTCCTGCCGCTGTACGGGATATTGTAGCACTTTGCTCGTGCCTTTCTGCTCGTATGCGGTTATTCCGAATTGGTTGAGTAAGGAACGGTAGCCGAACTCACGTCCGATTTCCGAGGCTTTGAACGTCTGCCCGGCGTATTCGAACCGCAGCCCGTAAATCCGATCCTGCTTGTTTTTCATCGGGTCTATCTTTACTCCCAGTTGTCGCAATGCGGTTAGAAAGTCTTTAATATCCTGATGACCTTTACCCAGTTCTCCATAGGCGATCCGTTGCAAGCGTTCTTTGACCGCCTGCCGCGTCGGGTCGGCGTGTTCCGCCGTGTGCTGTTTCAACTTGTGTACGTCGTTGGCGATGGTCAGCCCCATTTCGCGGCTGATCTCTTCAGCGACCCGTGCCGAACGATTACTCACAAAGGTCGTGTCGTACACCTTGCCGTCGATGCCGATGCGGTTTGCAACGAGGTGGATATGCAGGTTATCCGTATCTTTATGCGTGCAGGCCAGTCATTGATGTTCGCTCAGATTCATTTTGCGGGCGAACGACCGCACGATTTGAAACAAGTCGTTCGGTCGGAGTTTCTTTTCGTCCTGTGGTGCTATGCCGATTTCGAAGCGCAGGTATTTGTTTCGGCAGCGTTCGTTGTGCCGGTTCACCATTTCGAACTCGCTCACAATCTCGGCGGGTTCCCGACTTCCGAGCAAATTGGATGCGATCACCTGTCCGAGTTTCTTTTCGCGCAAGGCGTAGTGAATCGCGTTGCCGCCGTGCGCTATGGCTTTCCCTTTGGCTATCATGGTTTAATTTTAAGGTTAGAAAAAACGGGTATACAACGTTTTGGCTTGGGCGAGAAACTCCCCGATAGCACGATATAATGCCGGGTCGCGGTTTCGGATGAGGTTGCTGATCCGCGCAAAGCCGAGGTTCTGATCTTTGAGCGTGATGAAGTATTGCCGCTCTTCGGGTGTAAGCCGTCGTGCCGCGTAAATCTTTCCGTACAGGGCTTGGCCCCGGCAATACTCGGAAAGGTTCTTGCCGGATGCCGCAGCCTGCCGGCGGATGATCTTTTTCTCACCCTCCGTACATCGGAATTTCAGCAGGACACTCCGGGTAACGGCTGCTGTTTTCATTCTTGGTTTCATAGGTGCTTAATTGTAAAAATCTAACAAGGCGGGTCGAGAACGGAGTGATTGCCCTCCGCTATCCCCCGACCGACAGGGAGCGGGGCAAGATGCAGTTTGTGGACACAAACTGACGTCTTGCAATACACAACCGCAATACATTGCTATCACAGTTTGAGGCCGGGTTTCGGAGCTTTGCGGATCGGTTACGATTGTTCTTTCTTTTGCCGGGCTTGCAGGTATTCATTTACGTCTTTGTAGTTCCGGAAAAACGATTGATCGACCACCTCGACGGCAGGCGCAAGTTGTTGTACTTGGGAGGTAGCCCGGCGTCCCGCATCGTCGTTGTCGAAAAACGTATGCACCGTCCGATGCTGTTGCAGGAACGGCATCGCTTTCGGGAGGCTTACGACCGAATTCAGGACTGCTACGTCTATCCGTAACGATTCGGGCTTCTTCAGCGTGAGGTAGGAAAGAAAATCCATAAACCCCTCGAATGCGATCACCGTATCGGAACGATTGTCGATTGTAGTGATGTGCTTCGGACTACTACCACCTTTGAAATACTCCGAACGCAGTTCCCACCCTCCGGCGTCGTTGCGAAAGCCGATTGCGAAATAGGCTTTCTTGCCGATGGTATAGCGTACCTCGCGGCAGAAAGCCGATGCGATTTCCGGGGCAATGCTCCGTCTTTGCAGGTAGCCGATGAGTGCCGGATGGCAAAGCGGTGCATCGGAGAGGATGCGTAGCGCGGGGGCGGTCAGTATTGCCGGAACCGGATTAGCGGAGGATGCTGTCATTTTTATTTCCCCGTTATCGAGTGAGTGTATGGCCTGCATGAAGTCGCAGTTTTCCAACCGCATTACGAGGTCGATGATCGAGCCGCCCTCGCCTGACCCGAAGTCATACCAGAGGTTCTGCACATAATCGACCTTGAAGCTGGGCGTATGCTCCGCGCGAAACGGTGAAAGATAAAAGCCACAGCGCGTATTGTCCCTTGCGGGCTGTATGCCCCGTCGCGAAAGATAGTCGCGGATCGAGAGGCGTTTGAGTTGCTTTATGTCGGTCATAAAATTGTCGGTTTGTTGAGGAAATAGTATAAAATGCAGTGAAAGAAAACGTTATGGTCTTACTTGTCTCTTACGCCTGTTTGCTGTCGTTGAAGCGTAAGTGAGTGTAGGACCTTGTTAGAGAGTTTGTAAGAGATGTAAGTATTTAGATATAAATAGAATATATCAGTATGCCTTACAATCTTACTGCGACGTTCCGCATTTCAGCAATTCATCGAGAACTACCCTCGTGACTGTGTAGACCCGCGCTGTCTTGCTGTCCTGTCTTATTACTTCACCGTTGTAGGTAATCGCATAGCGGGTGTAGTAGGTCGGTGGCGCAGGCAGTAGCCGCCAGTTCTCCGTGAGGATGCGCCGCACGGATGGATGGTCGGAGCGAATACCGCGTATCTCCAGCATATTGACCATATCGCTTATGTCGAAACGGTATTGCTCCAATCCCTCGGCATCCATAATGTCACGGATGATGGCGATTATCTCCGCTTCGGCTTTGCTGCGATTGTAGTGGATGATCCGGCGCAGCGCTTCGGTGGCCAGCAGACGCGGTGCAAACCACATTCGGCTTTCCTCACGGGTAGATAGTTCGCGGTGGAATAAGAAGAACAGAAATCCCGGCAACTCGCGCCGCATATCGGCGAGCAGGTTTTGATTGTCCTGCGTCAGCGGCGGTACGCGCCGCACCCAGTAACGTGTTTCACCGGCTTCGATCAAGACCGGATTGCGCTCGTTGTTGGAACACAACACGAACTTTCCGAAAAACTCCACCTCGCGGCGGTCGCGGCCTTTAGCCTCTGCCTTGTAGCTGTGGGCCGTCGAGAGGTTTTTGATACGCTCGGAATCTTCTCTGCGGTTCAGCAACACCTCGTCCACGCAGACTAATAATTTTCCCGTCCAATCGTCGTTGAACTGCGACCGGAAATCTTCGTTGGTATTGAACGTCACATTGCCCTCGAAGATCAGCTTCAGGAAATTCAGAAAGGTGGTCTTTCCGGTGTTGCGCTCCTGCGATACCAACAGCAGAATCGGCAGCCGCTGCTGCGGCCGCAGGTAGAGCAGTTGTAGGTAGTCGTAGCCTAACTCGATCTGCTCGCCGAAGATATGGGCGAGGAACTTCCGGATGTTCGGAAACTCGCCCTCGACTGGCACGGTCGAGATCGGCTCGTAGCGATTCAGAAAGCCGTGAATCTCCCGGCAGTAGTTCGTGTGGTTGGGGACAGTGCAAAACCCGTCGTATTTAGGGATTTTGGCGAAATAGTCCTTACCGAAATCCTGCCGTAACGTCTCTGCGTTCCACGGAATCAAGGTTTCGATACTCCGTCCGTTGCTCAACGGCATCCGCACTCTTTTAAGAATAGCCGTGCCGACACGAAGATAGGGAATCTCCGACGGTTTATCTTTCACCGCGACCTCCTTTCCTGCCTGTGCGGATCGCTTCGACATCTTCGCGCCGGTAACGCTTACGACCGCCGAACGGGTACGATCTGATATACCCGGTTTTCTCCCAGCACCAAAGCGTGGAAGAGTCGATTTTAAGAACGGCCAGTACCTCTTTGCGCGAAAGGAACTCTTCGGTCGGCTGTTCCTGCGGGGCGGGACGTAGTGTACCCGCTGCTTCTTTGAGGATTGCCCTCAAATCATCCAGTTTGACTGTAACGCTGACATTCGCCCCGGATTCCAATAATTCTCGAAAACTCATCATCGAATTTTTAAGGTTAAACATGGATTCGTCTCGTTCCGTTCGATTGGAACAGGGGCAAAGAAAAACGGGGATTTCAGGGAGTCCAAAATCACTTGGAATCTCCCTAAAATCTCCCGTTTATCTCTAAAATGTGGGCGTTTATCCTTTCAGGCGAGCCAAATATGCGGGTAGGTCGGTGGTATTGGGAATCGTAAATCGTTTTGTTTCCGAGGTGTAAAGTTTGCCTTTGATGTACGAAGGTTCCAAGTCTTTCAGATTGGCAAAGACCATTTGTAACCACGGCACGACCTCATATTTCTTGCCGATGTCGAAATACTCGGCCATATTCCACCCGAAATGGAACAGGTCGAAATTGGATAGTTTATCGGTGCGGATCGGCGTCAGGTTGTCCGGCAACGCTTCTTCACGGGTATACCGCGCGATGCAGTCGCGCAGGCGTTCCAGCCCTTCGGCGGAAACATAAGGCCCCACAGTCAGGTGAGTATATTCGAGAAATACGTTTAGTTTTTCCGTCCTTCGTGCAATAAAAAGTTTTTCAGCTTCTTCTTTGAGCGTGGCAATAAGCGGTAACGTCGGTTTTGTTGGATCATCGTTTCCGGTTGAAATCGGAACTTCGTCAAGAGTCGGGACATTGGGTTTGGGCAGCTTTTTCATTACCCACGGGATGAACGATTCGCCCACGACTACGGATATGACCAGATAGATAATGACACATACTCCGATAACGATCACCAAAACCAGATTCGCCGTACCGGTGTCCGCACCTGCGGCTAAAACAATGAAGCGTATGATCGTAGCCATGACGAGTGTGGTTACGATCACGATCATCAGCGGAATTAGCTGAAAGGAGTCTATTTTCTTCGCATTCATACCGATACAAAGATAGTATTTTAATCGAGAAAACCGATCAACTCTTTTTTCATGTCGTCGTCGATGGTGCGGTAGCGGGCAAACGCCTTGCTGCCCTCTTTGTGGCCGCTCAATGCTCCGACCAAATTAGGGTCTTTTACTTTCTTGTAGATATTGCCGATAAAGGTACGCCGTGCCATGTGGGACGACGCAACCTCATATAACGGCCGTTGAACCTCTTGCCGGGTCTGCTGATCGAGTATCGTTACGATGCGATCCAATCTGGCACGACGGAACGCCTCTTTGATCTTGCGGTTGTAATGTTGCTCCGTATTGAACGGGAACAGGCTGTCACGGCTATACTCCTGATATTTTGCGATTAGCTTGCGGGCCGTTTCATTCAGCGGAACGCGGACGGTAATCGGGCGATCCTCTTTGGTCTTTCGCGGGATATATTCGATGGCATCGTTGATAATGCTCCGATACGTCATTTTATAGAGGTCGCTAACCCGGCAACCGACAAGGCACTGAAACACGAATATATCCCGTTGCGTCTCCATATCCTTGTCGTCCGACAGATCGGTTTCGAGCAACCGGTTTCGTTCTTCATTGGTGATGTAGATCGGGGTTCCGTATACAATTTCCCCGATCGTGAAATGCTTGAACGGATTGTTGGCCGTATAGCCGTTGTCGATAGCCCAGAGGATGAATGCCCGGAAACGGGTCAGCATATCGGCTACCGAATTTTGCCCACGCGGTTTGGGCATCCCTTTCGGAACCTCGTTGCCCTCTTCATCGAGCGTAGGCGGACGCTTGCGCTTTGGCGTCCTCACCGCGACTCTTGCCGAATATGGAAATTGCTCGTATATATCGGGATATTGCAGGAATACCGTCTTTTCATCGAGCAGGAAATCCTCAATCTGACGCAGCAGTTCCGGCGTCAGATTGGCAAATGAAAGGGTAAAAACCCGGCTTCCGTTTTTCTTCTTGAATAACTCGAATCGGTGCAGGCAGCGTACCAGTACCCTAAAATTCTTCAGCCGGGTTTCAGATAATTTATGTGCCGCAAGATAAGTGTCGATGACATCGAAAAAGAATTTTTCGCGTTCTTTCGGAGCTTTGGCGGGCTTATAAAACGCACGAATTTTCTGTTCTCCCCAAACCTTGTCGATCATGTTTTTATCTTCGACCTTGTTTATCTCTTCTTCAATATAGGCAGTCAGGCGTTTTAGTGACTCTTTTTTCTGCAACAGCATTTCCTGTTCCTCTCCGGGAATAGTCGGTATCGTGATGCCGTTCTTCTTGCCCCAGCGTTTGGGGCTGACCCATATCCCGGATTGGATGCGGATTCGATAGTCGTGTCGAACGTAAGTACGCAAAATAATCTGACTTTCGCCGCTGCTGTTTTGCGTTTGGGTGAGCAGGTAGTTGGTCGTTGCCATAGTGAGGAAGTTTTTCTGTTATGGCAAACATAGTTAATTGCTTTTGATAAAGCAAATTTTCACGACCGCACCACGACCGCAAGTCGGCAAAAGTATTGAAAATAGCTACAAATATATCCAAATGTATTTGAATATATATAATTGATTTATAAATAATTATAGTGTAAGTCCAATTTGAATAGATTGGCTGTATTTTGGCAATTCATAACCGGCTCCGGGTACACGAAAAATCGCTAACTAGTTAATTAATTAACTAGTTAGCGATTTTTATTTTCAAATTTGTTCCCGAATTGTTCCCATTGGGTCATTCCCAAGAATTAAGATCCCCGCAATTTGCAAAAAATCACAAGTAAGATTCTATTGCTTTCTTTTTTTTCAAGTTCAAGGCAATGCCTCTCGTTGCATCCCCTTTGTGAATTAGTTCTTTCTCAATCAACGTACTCAACGATGTATCAAAAGTTAGAATATCTTGACAATAATGATTTTTTAACGTGTCTTGCGAAATTGTTTTAGTTCCCCAATACCGCTTTCTATCCATTACAGCTAAGATCTGCCTTGCTCCTACGTCAATATCCATTTTGTTGGAAAATCCAACAATCGACTCATTTAATGTTTCGAGAACATTATTTTTTTGATTTAATCCGAAGTAATGGCTGTGTGTTTCTCGTATGTTCGCCACGGAAGAAGACCCCACAAGCACTACCTCAAATCCGTGCTCTGATGGGTATCTCCGTTCAAACTCTACATAACTTGTTATAGCTGTCTTGGGATCAAGACCAATAATTTCCCAACTGATAAAAGAGCCTTCGTTCCAGTTAAAAACGAAAATCCAGTTGTTAAATTCTCCGCCATCCAAACGTTTTTCTTGGTCGATCAATGTTTTTACGATTCCCTCATTCTCGTAATTAGAAAATACGTTCTTTGAGTCCGCATTGCTAATCAATTGCTCGGCTTCTTCACGCAGTTTTTCAAGTTCATTTTTTTGGTATGCAGTTGGACGGCGACCCGACTCTATTTCATAAAACAGGTTAGAAAGCTCTTTGAAGTAATTTATCACAGCAGGTTCTCCATCCAATTCTTTAAGGTGGTGTCCATATATAACCGAAGTTCTCTCAATGAGTTCAGCCCAATAATGTTGTATCTTGCTTCTAATCTGTAATTCAAGTATAACACCATCTCTATCCAAAATAACGTGAGTGGCTCGATAACCTGAATCATCTCGACCCTTTACCCTGTAATTGACGATTTTCTTAATACGAACTGCTGATTGTCGTTTTAATATTTTTTGTATGTAATCAACGAGTTTATCCACATCGCTGTTTTGATCGACGATAATTCGTAGACCTCCAATGTCTTGTAACTGTGTCAGACGTACTGGGAATCTCCGAAGTTTTCGTAGAATCTGTGGTTTGCGTTTCAAACGTTGCACAATAATATAGGGAGTTCCTACCTCCTTCAACCAGTTTTGCAATTCAATGGTGGTCGATGTGAGAGGTTACAGGTGCTGCTGCCGAAATTCGTCGAAAAGAATCTCGGAATCGTAGTATTTTTCGATATCTTCTAACGTTTGTGGTTCTCCTTTAGAAAGGAGTTGCCCCGCTTTGTCTATGCGAGACTTTGATAGTGTTAGTACGGCCATAATATTATCTACGTTGTGTTTTTCTTCGAGTTTTACCTTTAAGGAATTTCTTGCTGTACTCTTCTTTGCATTTTGTGAGGAACTGTGGACGTTTCAGCAATCTCTTGATTACAGGTATTAATTTTTCAGAGTATTTATGAACTGTATTTGATCTACCTACTTTCGTTTCTGAATGATACACAGGCTTATCTTTGATGCCCAGCTTCCAAATGATACATCTCACCTCGTGATTTGTTCTTAGTCCTAATTGGTTCCGTAAATCAGTCTCGAACAAAGGGAATACGGCATCAGAGGCAACAACATTGGTGGTGTCGGCAATCCCGTCGATATTACCTAAAAGCCTTAGAGTGGGCGCACCATCAGTTTCACTAAACTGTCCTTCCTTAATGAATTTGATTTTATCTAATAGGGATTCATCAATAACGATTTTACCCTTATCCGTATGCAGTTCCCCCTTAAAAGTATCGAGGATATATGCATTCCGTGGCCCTGCGATTGCAATTTTTTCAATATGCTTTATCCAAAGTATTTTTTCCTTCTCCCGTTCCTTTTCTAAAATTTTTGATAGTTCCGCATAGTGAATCTCTTTCGTCTCCCCACGATACCTGTAATAAATAGCCCCTTCCCTCAGAATTTTGCCTTTAGCTTTTTTACATATAACGGGCTTGGTTTCAGATTCCTTGATAGAGATTATCCCAAAACTCTGAGTTCCGTGTTCAATAGTGTCCATTTCCCAAGCAATTTCGTTTGAAAAATGTTCCAAAAGACAATTGTTCACAATTCGTGGATCGCAATCTACAAATTTGGTATTCGTCATCCCCGTCGGTTTTCTCGGGTTATCTTCTACACCGAAAATAATACGCCCTCCTTTATTGTTTGCCATTCCCACCATCGAGCGACAGTATTCAGCAAGCGAATCTCCATATTGGAAATTTGCCTTGAATTCTAAGTCAAAAGACTCGCGATTATTTACATAACCCTTTGAATTTAGCGTGAATGGAAGGTTTGATTTCATAATCAATCATTTTTAGAGGTTACCACAGATCCCTTTTTTTGATTGGTTCATTAAACTTTAACACCGATTAAACTCTCTTTTGAGCCGTTCGAATGTTTTTCTTTGAAAATTGTTCATTTTTGACCTAAATTCAGGGGGGGGGCTAAATCTAAAAATTGCCTTTACACAAAGTGGAATGGAGATGTTAATTAGCCTTGTGCTCTACACTATCTGCCAATATCAACGGTACAGGAGTAAATGATTTTTCTTGATGTGCCTGTAGATAATCACGATACTCGTTCCCCGAATGGTATTTATTACGCGCAATAAAAGTTTTCATCTTCGGTAATAGAGTGTCATCAATATACAACGATATAGATGCTTTACTCGCACCAGCAATATAGTTAGAGTAAAAACTCACATGCTCTTTTGTGCCACTTCGAAAAGTGTCATAAGTTATGTAGCCCCAATCTGTTGTCAATATATCTCCTTTTCTATTTTTGTATTCGATAAGATATTTGGGCATAGGAACATCCAAATCCGAATTATTGATAAATATAGCCTCTCCACTTGCTCCGTTCCCCCAATAATTACTGCGCCAGTACCAACTGCTTACTGTAATTGAGCTTCTCAAGTGGCCGGCTAATTCTACCACTTCCCAAGCCATCATCGTGCTGGCATCAGTCATTTTTTTAGCAAGAGCTTGATCCTGTTCATCCTTTGTTTCGTCAATACACCCTATTTGGAGGGCATAATAATAGACATCATTCTCTCGGTTGAAGTCTGCCCCTAAATTTTTCGAATCATATACAAAATAGTTAATCCCTTTTTCATTGCCTCTCCTAAGGAATAAAATAATTTCTTTTACATCGCTTTTCCCAAAGCCATTTGTGAAATGGCTATTAATCGTGACCGAAAATTCTTTCCGTTTCAACCGTTTGACCTCTTTGATTTCTATTTTATCCGATTTCCACCAACTTCCAATTCGATCAATATCGGGATATATGCTACCCATCACTTTTTGTTTGTCGTATTTTATTGCAGAGAAGAATTCATTGGTTGTTTTGATTACCTCTTTTTTGCCGCTTGAACAACCGAATAGGCAGAAGATACAAATGAGTAGGAATAACTGTTTCATAAGTTCAATATTAAAGTGGTGGCTATTTTCTGCGTATTGAACGAAGTGATTCGTTACAAATACGTTTAGCATCTTCCAATGACGCCCCGTTACCTTGTTTATCTACTATACCTACTGTAATGCCCTCTCTGCCTCCTACTTTAACTTGAAATAGTGGCTCGACGATGTATGCTGAATTCTGATAATGATTCATAAAAGATGATATAAATCTTTCCACTTGAGAAATCGCATAAGATACGGTAAGATTGGCTTCTTCGTCAGTGTATATACTATTGAAATCATTAAGATTTATTGTTACAAGAAATGAAAATGCGCCGAATTTTTTAGTATAAGCACCTTGTGATATTTCAAGTGTCATTTTTGATATTTCTATACTTTGAAATAAATTGTCTGACAATAAGTTCCAGTCGGAGTCGTATATCGTTTTCAGCACATCCAACTCGCCCCGTAATCTTGCGGTTCCTTCATAAGTTACACGAATCCTATTAAAATCATCCATTCGAATCGTGTACTCTCGCCAAGTTTCGTCTTTGCTTAACAACATACCATGACCGGTAACCTTAACCTTGCTAAGCGACAACCCATTCCCTGAGGATATTCTTGCGATTATCTCACGTTCTTTCGCTAAACTAAGACTGTCGGCTACACGTTTTGCAGTCGCAATGCTGTCTGCCCGCTTTTTCAATAATTCTTGAGCCATCAGAATACTATCCTTTCGGGCTTGTTCTCTTTGCCGTAGGGCCCGCTCTCTTTGCTGTTGTGCAAAGATATCAGCATCAATCCGTGCGAATCGTGTAAAAACATCATCATATATTCCATCAGCTCTCCGTTCAGAGACTGTTTTAAGAGCCTGTTTGTATTTTTTATCTTTTCTTTTTTCCGAGATCGAAGATTTGTAGCTGGCAAGAATATTCCCGTTAAGGTCAATAAGTCCTATGAGTGATGCCGTACCGTGTGTTTGTGTAGGTTTAATTAATGCCCCTATAAGAGGTACCGCACTTAATACAGAATGCGTATTACTTTTTTGCTCTTCGAGAATAACTTCCGCAATACCATCTTTGTTGAAACTATTTGCTTTACCATATTGAGGCGTGATAAGCCAGTTGCCTTGCAAGTCCTTATATCCCCATTTCACAAGAGGGTAAGGCAAGGTAGAATCTGTTGCCCCAGAAGGGGCTGGTATTATTTTCGTTTCGCTTTGCGAGTATAGCGAGTTAGGCAGAGTGTTTTTCACAGTTACCGGAACCCGAAGCGGTGCACAAGCATCCAACATTAGAACACCGGAAACAGCAAGAATCAATCTTTTATGCAAGGTCATACGCAATCAATTATAAGTTCTCCAGCTCCAACAAGAACCATTTATTAACCACGAAGCGTGGAACTGCAATGCCACGTCTTTATTTGGAGGTCGTAGGAAACCTTGCATACAGATGTAGTAATAGCAGCCCACGCTAAAGCGTGGAAACCACTATGCCATCTGAGTATGCAATTTGAAAATTTCCTACGTTTCCAAATACTTGATGAGCATAACGCTTCTTTTCATATGTCCGGAAAGGGTATCCCCTCTCCGATACAAAAATAATTAAAAGCTACGATATTCAGCAACTTATTCACGAATTTTATTTCGCTCCACAAATTCTACATTTTCAGTCCTCTTCCATTGCGTTCCGGCTGAATGTAATGTTGTAATCTCTCTGCTTGCTCTCGGAACCACCTTACGATTGGCAGTCCGTCGATTTTGAGGATGAATTTTCGGCTGTTGGTTTCGTCTGCCGTTATTCGGGCGATTACGTTCTCGGCTTTGAACCGCTGTCTGTGCTGCTCTGAATAGAGCATACCGGTATATCTCAACGGCTTGCCACTGATGAGCGTTTCGGACTGCTCATCGCTGAATCCGACCTTGCGGCATAGATCGTCCATGCGCAACATTTCTCGGAAATGGGGGAACCACGCCAACGCTTTACGGACGATTGCTTGCAGGACGGATACCTCTTTCTCGTGCTGTTTCTTTGTATTTTCCGTTTCAGTCAGATGTCGTGCCTGCATTGCCGTAATTTTCCGGTTATGGTCGCTTTGCATGGTCGTTATCTTCTTTTGCAGGGTTTCGATGCTCTCGTCCCGTGCGGCGACCTCGTGTCGGAGTCGGTCGATTTGCTGCTCCTGCCGCTTGACTTTCGACGTGCCGATCATCGCTCCGATACCGTCGATAATGGTCGTGCCGACCTCCGCGGCAGAGTTTTTCAGTCGCTCGGTTTTCAATTCGCCTTTCACCGCTTTCAGCTCGGCTTCGGTTTTATTCAATTCCGAGCGGGTTGCGTGCTCCTGCTCGGTGACACATTCGATGGCCTGCCGTTTCTCTTCTTCGATATGGAGCAATTCGCCGATATTGTCCTGCAACCCCTGCTGTTGGGCGATGGCATTGCGGTAAAACTCCTGCGTGGTGACATGCCGAGCTTCCGAGCCGTCGATGCCGCGTTGCAATCCGTATTTTGCCATTGCTACGGCATAGGTATCTTGGTACTCTTTCAACTTAATGCGTGTCATTACGTCGTCAGCACATAGTCGAGGTCTCGCGGTCGATTTCTTGCGGTATTTTCGTTTGCCCGGCTCGTCGGGTTTCTTATCACGGACTTTGCGCCGTTCGCCCGTCACGATCGGCACGACGGTCGCGTGGATATGCGGCGTGGCCTCGTCCATGTGCAATACGGCAGACACAACATTGTCCTTTCCATAGGTTTTTCGTAGCCAACCGAGATTATCTGCGCACCACTCCTTGATCCGTCCTTCGGCGGCGATACGTTTCATATCGTCGTGCGATCCGGTCAGCATGATGCGGATGGCGCGAACTTGGTTCGTTCCGATCTTGCGGGTCAAGCCCGCATGGTCGAGGCGATAGTTGATCGCCTGCGTCCGATCAGCCACGCCCTCCGGAAATTCGACCAGTTCTTCATTGAGGTAGGTAAGCGACGGCACCGCATTGGGCGGCATCTGCGTCCGCTCGATGTGGGCAGTCATCCTCACTTCATTGCCCGGTGCTTTATCCAAATGCAATACAACATATCCCATATGATAGTAGTTTTAGATGGTTGATGATTGTGGTCATCGGATCTTCGACCGCACACGCGGTCGGCGGCCGGAACGGTCGCAAGGGGTTTCCAAAGGGGTATCCCCTTTGGCCTATTGGGGCTTTTTCAGCAGCACGAAGTGATGCGGCTCGGAAAAAGCCCTAATAGGCTATGGCTTTTTCGGGAAGGAAAAGCCACGGGCGCGGAGCGGCCGATGGGTGGACGATCGTGCCAGCGACATTCCGGACGAAGTTATAACTTGCGACGGGGTGATTGTTTGTGTTCTTTCACGGGGCGAAGACTTCGCAGGTAATCGTTCAGGTCGTTGTGCGGACGATAGAAATACGCTTGATCCACGACGGTACTATTCGGGCATAGCCGTTCCAGTTCGGTTGTCGCTTTCCGTCCTGCTTCATCATTATCGAAGAAAGCATGAATTGTCGGATGCCGTTCGAGAAACGGCATAGCTTTCGGGAGATTGATGACCGAGTTGAGCACCACGGCGTCAATGCGCAACGGTTGGGGTATCTTCATCGTCAGGTAGGAAAGAAAGTCCATAAACCCCTCGAACGCGATCACCGTATCGGCATGGTTATCCACCGTCGTAATTTGCTTGGGCGACGCGCATCCTTTGAAGCGCGCCGAACGCAGTTCCCATCCTCCGGCGTCGTTCCGAAAGCCAATAGCAAAGAAGGCCCGACCGTTTACCGCATACCGTACCTCTCGGCAATAAACAGAAGCGATAGATGGAGCAATACCACGCGATGAGAGGTAACCGACCAATGCCGGATGACGAAGCGGTGCGTCGGATAGAATGCGAAGCGTGGGGACGGTCGGAACTGCCGGAACCGGTATAGCGGATGCTGTCATTTTTATTTCACCGTTATCGAGCGATTGTACGGCCTGCATGAAGTTGCAGTTTTCCATCCGCATCACAAGGTCGATAATCGAGCCGCCCTCGCCTGACCCAAAGTCATACCATAGGTTCTGCGTATAATCGACCTTGAAACTGGGTGTAAGCTCCGCACGAAGCGGTGAAAGATAAATGCCATAGCGCGGATTCTGCTGCATCGGCTCAATACCTCGCTGCGTGAGGTAATCCCGAATCAGGTTATGTTTTAACTGTCTTATGTCGGTCATCGTTTTTTGTAGGTTTGTTGAGAAATCACTGTATTGTTCGGTGAAAGAAAAAGTTATCCGTCATACATCGCTCTTACACCCTGTTTCGGTCGTAAGAGGTTGTTGGACGTTGTAAGAGTTTTTGTAAGAAACGTAATGAATTAGAAATAAATAGCTTTAACCCCAATTCTAACATTCCTACAAACTACGATATGGAATCGCACCGCAATAGTTCATCGAGCAGTTCGCGTGCGACTGTGTAAACCCTCGCCGTTTTGCTCTCCTGCCTTGCTATTTCACCGTTGTAAGTGATCGTATAGCGTGCGTAGTAGGTCGGCGGCGCAGGCAGCAGTCGCCAATTCTCCGCGAGAATCCGCCGGACGGTAGGATGGTCAGAACGAACACCCCGAATTTCAAGCATATTGACCATATCGCTTATGTCGAAGCGATATTCTGCAAGAGTCTCGGCATCCATGATGTCGCGCACAATAGAGAGCATTTCCGCCTCGGTCTTGCTGCGATTGTAGTGGATAATCCGGCGCAAAGCATCGGTCACCAACAGGCGCGGCGCGAACCACATGCGGCTTTCCTCTTTTGTAGACAGCTCGCGGTGAAGCAGAAAGAACAGAAATCCCGGTAACTCACGCCGCATAACGGAGAGCAGGTTTTGATTGTCGTGCGTGAGCGGCGGCACGCGCCGCACCCAATAGCGGGTTTCCGCCGCCTCGATCAGGACGGGATTGCGCTCGTTGTTGGAACAAAGCACGAATTTTCCGAAAAACTCCACTTCGCGTCTGTCTTTACCCTTTGCCTCGGCTTTGTAGCTGCGGGCGGTCGAAAGGTTTTTGATCCGCTCGGAATCCTCGCGGCGATTCAACAGTACCTCGTCCACGCAGACCAACAACTTGCCCGTCCAGTCGTCGTTGAATTGCGACCGGAAATCCTCGTTGGTGTTAAAGGTCACATTGCCCTCGAAGATCAGTTTCAGGAAATTGAGAAAGGTCGTTTTGCCCGTGTTCCGCTCCTGCGAAACCAACAGCAGAATCGGCAGCCGTTGTTGCGGACGCAGGTAGAGCAGTTGCAGGTAGTCGTAACCTAATTCGATCTGTTCGCCGAAGATATGTCCGAGAAAATCCCGGATATGCGGAAACACACCCTCGTCAGGTACGGTCGAAATCGGCTCGTAGCGGTTCAGAAAGCCGTGAATTTCGCGGCGATAATTCGTGTGGCTGGGCACGGTGCAGAAGCCGTCATATTTCGGCACTTGCGCGATATAGTCCTTGCCATAGTCCTGCCGGAGCGTTTCAACATTCCACGGAATAAGGGTTTCGATACTCCGCCCGTTGCTCAACGGCATCAGTACCCGTTTGAGAATGGACGTACCGACGCGAAGATATGGAATGTCCGACGACTTATCTTTCACTGCGGCCCCCTTTCGTGTTGCGTCCGCCCTCTAAAATCCGGCGAATATCGGATTGTCGGTAGCGGACTTTGTTACCGATTTTGACTGTGCGCAAATATCCTTTTCGGTTCCAGTGCCACAACGTCGCATCGCAGACGCCGCAAATCTCCTTGACCTCCTCTTTGGTGAGGTACTTTTCCTTGCGGGCTTCGGCAATTTCGGCCGACAACTCGCTCTTTGCGCGGTTGATCAGCTCGTTCGAGAAGGCGAGCAGATCCGCACCGCTTACCTCCAGCCGCACATTGGCGTTTCCCTGCCGGAGAATCGAAATCAAATCATCCATCATATAGTTTCCTCTTCCACCGCGTAAGACCTTTCCGTTCGGTGGAATGGGAACAAAAAAGCCATCACCTCACGATGAGGCAATGGCACAAAAATATATTGATTTTCAGCGAATTTTCAAGCGTAAAACTTCACATTCATTCACGAAAGTTCAAACTTTCGGAATTGAATCACCGTGAAGCGAATTGCTCGTTAATCGACCTTAAAATAGGCGGCAAGATCGTTGATGTCGGCGTCGAATTGCGAGGCAACTCTGCCGTCGAGATAGGCATAAATGCTTTTGTCCGAACCGATATATGTTCCGAATTGCGATTTCAATGCGACGAACAATTGGCGCGAGGAGGTTATGTCGGGCAGGTAGCCGAGCTGTCGGAGCGCAAGAATCATCAGTGCGATGCGCTTGCCCTTGACGCCCGAATGGATATACTGCTTAATCTTGTCGAGCAGAATCGGTTTCGTATCTTCGTCAAGCAGAATCAAGCTCTCCAACGTCGAAGGTTGTTCCGCCTTGTCGAGCGGTTGCGGTGGTCGGTTATTCTCGTCATCGTTCTGTAATGCCCAATCCACCGCTCGTCCCTCTTCGATTATCTTCTTCAGTTCGTAATAGTCGTCCCAGTCCTCACGGGTACGCAATTCCAGTTCGATGGACTTATTTACGACCATCTTCATCATCCGGGCGAGAAAGAATTTTTCGATACCGACAAGTTTCGGGTGTTTCGATAGTTCCTCGCCTCGCTCAACCATATTCTCGAAACTGCGACCGAAATAGAGCCAGCAGATCATCGCAGGAAGAGTGGCGTTGGCGTCCGGGGTGTTCTTGTCGAATTTGGCGATAATCGTTTGTGCCAAACTGGAACCGGAGCATTGCGCGATCACGGCATCGACATCGATTGCGCCGCGCGTACTCATCTGTTTGGCCGCAGCCTTTGCGAACTTCGGGAGCAGCTTCATGGCGGTCGTCATCACCAGCCGGTAGCCCTCGTCGCTTTCGTAGTTCATCATCTCCTCGAAAGCGTCGTAGGCGTCGGCGTGTTCCAACATCCACTCCCTCATGCGCTCCTTGAACGCTTCGTAGTCCGCGCGGCTCATCGTGGCTATTTCAACTCGGATAATTCGATTTTCAGTTGCTCGGCCAACTGTTTTTCCGTCGGCAGGTAGAGTTGGTATTTGCTTGCCAGAATCGTGTTGTTGTTTTCCGGCAGCGTGTATTTCACCAATGTATCATTCTTATCGGCGCAAAGCAGAATACCGATCGTCGGGTTCTCGTCGGGGGCTTTCTCGTTGCGGTCGTAGTAATTTACATACATTTGCAACTGCCCGATATCCTCATGCGTAATCTTATGGGTTTTCAGTTCGATAACGACGAAACAGCGGAGCAAGCGGTTGTAGAATACCAAATCAGCGAAAAATTCGTCATCTTCGAGCAGGATGCGTTTTTGCCGTGCAACAAACGAAAAACCGTTACCCAACTCCAACAGAAACGCTTGCAGATTGGTAATCAATGCACGTTCCAAATCTTTTTCGTAGTAGGTCGCTTCGGGACGCAAACCGAGAAATTCCAATACCATCGGGTCTTTGATGATCTCGGTCGGAGATTCGGGAGTGCGCTCCTTGCGGGCAATCTCCAGCACGGCTTTCTTGTCATTGCTCAACAACAGACGTTCATACAGTCCCGAATTGATCTGTCGTTCCAACTCGCGCCCTGTCCAGTTGTTATTTGCTGCCTCCAACTCGTAGTACTCGCGTTTGTCGTTATCATCTATTTGAATCAGAAGGCGATATTGATACCAATTCAATTGCGTCCGCAGTGCGGTCGCAATCGGATAAGTGCGGTAGAACTGCCTTGCTCGTTCCAATTGACGCACGGAAAATCCACTGCCAAACTCCGCTCCTATCTCCAGCGCAATGTTTTGAAGAAGATATGCTCCGTATTCCGCTCGGTCTTGGCCCTTTTGTTCTTCAATAAAGATGCGTTCGCCCAATCTCCAGTACATTTGCACACGGACGGTATCGACACTACGAATCGCCGATTCTCTGGCAGAAAGAATAATAGTCCGAATATCGGATATAAATTGTTCGGTCAGATCAGCCTTTACTATTTTCATATATCGTGTATTTTGAATTCCGACCGCGCTGCGGACGCAATTATCTACTTTACGACAACAAATTTACTAATTCTTTTTTCATTTCATCGTCAATCTCCCGATAACGTGCAAACGCGCGGCTTCCCTCCTTGTGGCCGCTCAACGCGCCGACCAGATTCGGGTCTTTCACCTGCTTGTACAAATTGCCGACGAATGTACGCCGGGCGAGGTGCGACGATGCAATTTCAAAAAGCACCTTTTTCTCCTCCTCGCGGGTAGTCGGATTGATGACCGTAACCAGTCGCTTCAATCGGGCGGCTTTGAAAATGCGCTTGATCGACACATTGTATTTCTGTTCCGAAATAAACGGCAGCAGTTTGTCTCCCTCGCAATTTTTATATCGGGCAATAATCTCCAATGCTGTTGGGTTGAGCGGAACACGCACCGTCAGTGGTCGTCCCTCTTTCGTCTTGCGCGGGATATACTCAATAGCTCCGTTGATGATGCTTTGCTTCTTCATCTTGATGAGGTCGCCCACACGGCAACCAATTAAACATTGAAAAACGAAGATGTCGCGCTGGATGGCCAACTGCGGATGGCGGTTCAAATTGGTGCGATATATTTTGTTCCGCTCGTCGATCGTGATGTAATAGGGTGTTCCGTAGGTACACTCTTCAAGCGGGAAATCGTTGAACGGGGTGTTGCTCGTCTTCTTGTTGTCCTTGCACCAATAAAAGAATGTCCGAATCCGCGAAAAACAGTCCAGTAACGTATTCTTTCCGCGCGGTTGCGGCGTTCGGGCTCCGGTAATAGCATCATAGATAGCAGGATAGAGTTCGCAATACCTGTGTTCGTTTTCGAAGAAATCCCATATATCCCGAAGCGTCTCCGAAGTAACCTCGTCGATGTAGAGGGTAAAATCCTTTTGTCCCCGTTTGGTCGTCCGTACATATAGTTCGTAACGCTGCAAGCCGCGCTTCACGACCCGATAATTCTTTTTGCGAACTTCGGATAGTTTATGTTTTTCGAGAAATTCTTCGAACAGCGGAATCACCTGCAATTTGATCTCCTCGGCCAGTGCATCTTCCATTTGGAATCGTTGCGGATGGTGGTAACGCTCGATCGTTTCGCTCAACCATTCGCCGTCGGCTTCATCCGTGTAAGATTGGGTGATGAGCGTAACGATATTCCGCACATGGGCATTGAACGCAAGCTTCTCTTCCTCCGAAACCAATGCCACGCGATCCTTATACCCCTGCTTTTCGGCACTCCAGTGATTCGGATTGATCGTAAGTTCGCTTGCCGCCTTAATGTCTTTCTTGCCGTCGCGCAGCCGAAAATAGACCGTCGCAAGCGTATCTGTGTCGTTCTTCTTTGCTGTTTTCCGTATGAGTGCCGAAACCTTCATTTTGCAGGGTGTTGTTTACATTGCAAAGATAGTATTTGTTCCCAAATTGTTCCCGTATATCCTAAAATTATTTTGACCTGCTTCAAAGTAATTTAACGATGTACTAATTGTAAATCATTGTATAATAGTAAATTTACTATATTTTGCGTCATTTTTCTATTTTAGAATAATTGAATGGGATTTATATCTTCAAATGCGGCTCCGGGTACAGAGGAAAACTTCCGGACAGTCGTTTTTCGACTGTCCGGAAGTTTCGTTTCTGCCGTTCTGCGACGGAATCCGCGGCCGGGGACATTTTACGGCCGGACCGGACCGGGAGTGTCCGGGCGTCTTTTTCAGCGTTGCGGCCTGTCTGGCCTGTACGACGGTGCAGATCGCGCTGAGCCACCGCTGGCTGCGACGGTTCCGTTTCGATCCTGTGGAACGGCTGTGGCGGACGGGGACACGCATGTCGTGGCGGCCGTCGGCTCGGTGAGCCGGAGTTTCCGGCCGTTCCTCTCTTCTGCCGGGTGCTTTGTCGCAGGCGGCCGGTCCGCCTGTCTGCCGCAAATGTCGCCGCCTTGCGTGCGTTTGCGGCAAACGTTTCGCTCGCTTCCGGCTCGCGTCGCGCGTTACGGCATGACGCGCGGAAAGACGAACCCGATGCGCGTCTGGTCCGACCAGAGGCGGAGATACTCCCCGTCCGAGCCGACCGACGCCATGTCGCCTGCGTCGCCCAGACCCAGTTCCATGTTCTCCGAGATCGTCGCGGCGCTTTTCTCGCCCTCGGCAGGCATCGCCTCCAGCCGGAGGGAGACGTACTGCCGTCCCTCGTCGTCCTGAATGCGGAAAAGGCATTGCGACGGGTCGGCGAGCAGCTGGTGGCTCTCCCGGTCGAAGAGGAACACGGGCTTGCCGTTGCGATAGATGCCGGGCGTCTCGGCCGTGAGCAGCGCCTTGCGCTGGGTCCTGAGCTCTTCGTCGGCGGTATCTTTCGAGCAACCACCTCCCGCGGTGAGCAGCAGGGCGGGAAGCAGGAATTTTCCGATTTTCATGGCGTTCATTTTACGGTGATGTATTTGATGAGGTACTGCTCCGAGCCGCTTTCGGCTTCGGTGACGACAGCCGTCAGACGGTGTTCCCCGGCCGGGAGCGTGACGTAGGTCTCCTCGGTCCGCTCTCCGTCGATGTACCATGCGACGCTTTCCATCCGGCGGGGGTAGTCGAGGACGCTCAGCGCGACGGGCCGGTCGTGCGAGAATCCGTCGGCCGGCACGGCGATATGCACGCCGTTCTGCGTGGAGATGGGCGAGGTCGTGAACGACAGCGTTCGGCTGCTGGAACTCTCGTCCGAGAGGAGCGTGACGGTCGCCGAATAGGTCATAGCGGGCAGCAGGCCGCCGATGTGGAGGGCGTTTCCGCACACGGTCCGTTCGCCTTCCGTCCTTCCCGACCGGCTCCAGCTTACCTTCCATTCGCTTTCGGGAGCGCCGTCCCACGTCAGCAGGGCGTCGTACTGCCGGGCTTCGGCCGTGATTTCGAGCGCGGCGGTCTTCCTGGCCTTCATCCGGATATGTCCGCCGGAGCGTTCGATCTCGCCGAACGCCGCGCCGGGCGCTTCGTTCTTCCAGGAGACGTAGTGTCTGTTGCTGCCCGGAGAGAGGCTCCGAACGTCGTCCGTTCCCGGGAAAAAGGTCCGTCCGGCGCTCTGCGTTCCGTAGGAGGACGGAACCGACCGCACGAGTTTCATGCACTCGTGGCCCGGGTTGCAGTTCAGCGAGTTGCCCGTGTGCCACCTGGAGGCGTATGCCGGTGTGTAGTCCACGTGGTAAACGAGCATCCCGCCCTCTCCGACGTCGGGGATGTGCCGGTCCCACTTGTTGCCCGCCGGATCGCGGCTTTCGAGCAGGAAATAGTCGTTGTCGGTCGGCGTGCGCACGAGGTATCCTTCGTCGTTGGTGACGGGCCCCAGCTCCAGATCGCCCCCGTCGGCGATCTCTTCCGGTTCGGCCCATCCGACCATCCAGCGCTCCAGGATGTTGAGTGCCGGGGGCGTGCGTCCGTCGTTGTTGTAGCTGCCGCTGCACATGAGCGAATACGATTCGAGCGCCGGGGCGTTGCCGCCCGAGCCCGCATAGTCCGTGTCGTAGAAGTCGGGCCAGCCGAGCACGTGGCCGAATTCGTGGCAGAAGGTCCCGATGCCGGCCATCACGCGGTCGGCGTTCAGTTCCGACGAGCAGGCGTAGCCTGCGAGCTGCACTCCGTCCAGCAGGACATCCCGGTAGCGCGGGTCGCCCTGCACGTCCCACCGGTGTGGCCAGATCGTCTGCGGGTCGGCCGTCTCGGCCTGGTTGTGTCCCGCGTAGAACACGAAGACGTCGCGGATCACGCCGTCGTCGGCGAACTGCGAGAAGTCGATTTCGTCGTCGGCCAGACGGCATGTCTCGACGATCAGTTCCGGGGTGTTGTCCGTCCCGTCCGATCCGGCGTAGTAGGCCGCCTCGCGGGAGGCGCGGTAGGGGCCCGCGACGACGAATTCCGGGTCGAAGCGTCCGTTGGAGTTGTCGTGGTAGTAGTTCCATGCGCTGCCCGTGGCGCCGTTTACGCTGTAATTGTCCTGCATGAGCAGGTCGTGGAAGTCCTGCTGCGCGCTGCCCGATACGAACGTTCGGTCGGGAAACTCCACGAGCAGGATCAGCGACCGGAGCTTTCCGACGGTCGTCGCGGAGGAGATTCGGCGCGGTGCGGAGGGTTTGCCCTCGGCGGCGGCCGCTTCGTCCGGGGTGGCAGGGGATTGCAGGCGGGCGGGGCGTTCCATCGTGCGCACGTAGGTCGGTTTGAGCCCGGGACCCAGTTTGGCGACGAGGGCGCGTTCTCCGGCCGAAAGCGCACCGACCGGTCGGGCCTTTACCTGCGTGGGAACGAGCCGCCCCTCGGCGTTGCGCGAGGCGTAGTAAAGATCGCCGTCCGCGCCGCCCGTGAGCGTGTAGCCCTCTTCGGAGAGGAAATAGTGGTAACGCTCGTCGCCGACGATGCGGACGAGCAGTTGCGAGCCGTCGCTTTGGGTGATGCGCACCGGGCGGGGGTAGGCCGGTACGCTCCGGACCGTAGCGCGGCCGAGCGTCAGTGCCGAAAGCACCAGTACGAATGGGAGAATGTGGCGTTGCATGGCATGTCGTTAAGGGTGAGCGATTGTCCGGGAGGACCGGATCATGCGTATAAAGGTAACTCTTTAATTTTGAAAAAGCAAACCGATCGCGCGGATCGGTTTGCCGTCTCTTTTCGCCGGATGCGCGCCGGGGGACCGGACGGTTCCCTCGGTGTGCCCGGAGCCTCTATTTCGCCAGCAGCGAAGGTGTCGTGTTCGGCGTGAAGTCGTTCGACGAGTTGTTCGTATCGACGAGTTTGCCGTCGGCGCCGGTCTTGCGGATCACCGACTTGTTGAACCGGTCGGGGTCCGAATCCTCCGTGCCGCACCAGGTGTAGCCCGCATCGAGCGATGTGCCCCAGGGAGCCATGCCGAAGGTGTTGCGTCCGCCCGTGTTCACGGCGTCGAGCACCCACTCGTTGGGAACGAAGTAGCCCTTGATGGGCATTTCGTAGTCGGAGCCGTTCGGCGAGTGGAAGATATAGTAGTATCCGTCGCCGATCGGGTGGTCCTGCAGGAACTGTTCGCCGGTCGTGCCTGCGGGAGGCATGGCGATCGCGATGCCGTAGGCGCCCCGGTTGTGCAGGCTGTGCACGGTCAGCGTCTGGGCATACCATTTGTCGAGGTTGGGAACGGCCGGGTTGTCGGTGTCCAGGAAGTTTTCGTTCGACGATTCGTCGTACCACTCGAAGTCGGCGGTCGTGGCGTCCCACGAGTCGGGGTTGCTCTCGAGGTGGTTCTGGGCGTTATTGACGATAATCAGCGATTCGCCGGCCTTGACCGGTACGTCGCGGCCGCTGCCCGGAATGGCGTAGAAGGCCTGTCCGGCGCAATACTCTTCGCGGAAATCGACCGCTGCGGGGATCTCGCCCTCCATGTTGGAGAGCACCGAGCTTTGCAGGATCAGCAGCATGCCGTCGGCATAGAGGTCCTCGTCCGTGTTGTTGCGGATTTTGATGTATTGGTCGCCCTGATATTTGTCGGGGCTTCCGGTCTCGGGCAGCGCCGTGCCCGTGAAGTAGATCTCCTCGATGACGAACTCGCCGTTCTTTGCGGCCACGTTGCTCTGTTTGATCGTCACCGTGGCCAGCAGGTCGCTCCGGCCCTTGCGCGTCACGGTCACGGTCGTCTGCCGTTCGGCGCCCGTTTCGTTTTTGGCCACTTCGAGCACCAGCGTCCTGCCCTCCGTTTCGGCTTCGTTTACGCCCACCCACGAGCTCGCCTCGTCCGGGATCGAGACGTCGAAATCCGCCTCCGGAACGTTCACCAGTACGTTGCCGCCGTTCAGACGCATCGAGGACGATACCGTTACGGGTTCCACGGGATCGTCGGTTTTCTCATCCGAGCAGGATACGGCGCCGGCCGAGACGAGGGCGGCCGCCGCCAGCATGTAGATCAGTTTTTTCATACGTTTGTTTTTTATTGGTTTGTAATGATGGAATGAATTGTCAGAACAGGAATCCGCAGGCCGCCGTGAGGTTGTGTTCCGCCAAGCCTCCTTCGTAGAGGCGGGGGCTCCAGCCGGCCTCCGCGAAGCAGGCGGTGCGTCCCCGCAGGCGGCGTTCGGCGCGGAAGCCCGCCTCGGGGGCCAGTGTCCGGCTGTTCAGCCGTTCGGCCGTGCCGGTCAGGTACTCGGCCAGGTAGTCCGCCAGCCCGGGGAGCGAGAGCGTTCCGGAAGGGGCTCCGTAGCAGCCTATGCCGAGCGAGGCTTTGAACCTCCAGCGGGTGAAGAGCCATTCCGCATGGCCCCGGAGCGAACCTCCGAGCCGCGAGAGCGTCATTTCGCGCGCCGGCCAGAGGTATTCGGCCGCAGACTGCTGCCATTCGACGCCGGGGCGGAGCGCATAGCGGCGGTTGCCGCGCCGCCATTCGACGGTCGCTTCGGCCCCGGCCTGCCAGATGCGGTTCTCGTACATCGCCTGCCGGTCCACGGGCGTCCCCTGTCCGGTGCGGTCGGCGACCATTTCGATCCCCAGCCGTTGCGAGCGGGCCGCATACGCCCCGAGGCTCCAGCGTCCGGCGCGGTAGGCGACGTGCGCTTCGCCCCGCTGCGTGCGGAGGGTGCTGACGGGGATGGAGTTGTTCGGTCGGTAGTTCCGGTCCGTGGTGAACCGGCTGTATTCGGCGCGGGCGTACCACCCTTCGGGACGGTGCGGCATGAGCTGCGCCGCCACGGCGTATCCGCGGCCGGTATAGGCGGTGAGCGTGCTGCCCGACTTCCCCGAGTAGCGTTGCAGAATGCTGCCCAGTCCGGCCATGAAGAGCTCGCGCACGGTGTTGGTTTCGTTGAAGAAGGAGATTCTCGAGTTCTGTTTGTAGAGCCGTCCCCTGAGGTCGAGGATCAGCACGCTGCGTCCGAGCTCCATGCCGGCGCCGAGCCGGACCGTGAAGTCCGAGACGACGTTGTGAGGCCGGGGATCGACCTGCCGGTACTCCTGCGCGGCGCGGTAGTCGCCCCGCAGGGCGATGTCGAAGCGGCCGATCCGCCGGGCGTAGCCGCCGCCGAAGGCGTACTCCTCGGTCGTGAGGTCGCCGCCCACGGAATCCGCCACGATATAGGGATAGAGCAGCAGGTAGTCGGCCGTGGAGTTCCAGCGGACGTTGCGGCGGTTGCCGCGCACGTACCGGGCGTCGGCCCAGACGACGCTCCGGTCGTCGAGGCGGCGGAAACTTTCGGCGTAGAATCCGCCTTCGAGCGCTCCGTCGCCGAGCGGTTGCAGCCGCGCCTCCTCCTCCCGGCGCAGATTCATGCGCACGGCCAGTTGCGAGAGCGACCGGTTCGGGCGTCGGAGCGCGGCGGCGGGCGACGCTTCGTAGAACCGGGCCGTGGCGTGCTCCGCCTCCGCCTCGGCGAGCGATGCGCGTTCGGAGATTCCCGCCGTGTCGCGCCGGAACGCCGTCGAGTCGGTCCGGGCGGCCGCCGGGAGGGGCAGCAGAAACAGGATTGTCAGCAGTGCGGCTTTCATGGCGTCGGGTCTCATCGGTTGGCTTGGAGTAACAGGACCGCCGATTCCTGCCCGTTCACCCACGTGACGGCTTTCGCCCTGTCGTTGGCATGGTCGGCGCAGTACAGCCGGCGTGTCGTGCCGTCGGCGTAGGTCGCCCGGGCTTCGACGATGAAGTTGTAGATGCCCCGGCGGAGCCGGACGGTCGTTCGGTTCCGTTCCACCGTTTCCGGGAACGCCGTGCGTTCGTAGGTGTTCAGGTTGTAGAAATAGGAGATGTCCGTGAGGATTTCGAGCCTCTCCACGGGGCGGCTGTCCGGCATCACGAGCCGGATGGATACTTCGGTGAAGAGTTCGTTCCCGTCGGGGTGTTCGCAGGCTGCCGGCAGCAGCAGGGGCAGGCAGCAGAGCGTGCGTATGATGCGGTGTCGGATCATGTCTCAGAGTTTGAAATTGACCTCCATGCCGAAATAGGGATCGGAGTAGCGGCGCGTCCGCCCGCCCGATACGTTGATGTACGAGGGGCTGTAGTCGAACAGCCGGTTCACGAATACCGCCACGGTGAGCCTGTCTCGGTAGAGGCGTTTGGATAGTTTGAGGTTCACGTACATGCTGAACGGCGTGAGGTCGTAGAGGTACGCGATGTCGCTGACGTCGTCCTTTATCATGTGTTGCAGGATGCCGTCGGCGGCCGATTCGTCGGTGAAGGGGTGTTCCCTGAGGTCGGTGTCCAGGTAACTCGCTGGGCGCGGGTCGGTCCACTGCCGTTTCCGTCCGGTGAACCATTGGCATTGGAACGAGGTGGAGAAGATCATCCCCAGCCGCGGAATCTGCGTGTCGAACAGGAAATTGGTGTTGCACAACTCGTTGTAGAAGCTGTCCTCCTTGTCGTAAAGGCCGATGTAGGGGTAGGGTTCGCCGCCCGTCACCACGACCGAGGTGGAGATGTACTGCGGCTCGCTGTTCTCGTAGTCGGTCCGGAAGTAGGCGCCCGAGACGATGAGTTTCGTGGCCAGCGGACGGATGCGCGGGGTCGAGAAGGTGAACTCGACGCCCTGCTTGAGCGTCCGGCTGCCGTTGGTCGTGCAGCCGGCCAGCGCCAGCCGCTTTTTCTCCTCGTAGGGAAGTCCTTCGAGCGACGGCGGCCCCGTGAGCGCCGAGGCGTCGATGGCCGTCTCGTCGTAGTCGCGGAACGTGAAGGCGAGGGGGCGTGACGAGGTGCGGAATCCCGAGGTCATGTCCTCCCGGAAGTAGCCCAGCGACAGCCCGAATCCGGCCCATTCCGCCCGGCCGCGGACCTCCCATTTGAAGTTGCGGGCGGCCAGCAGACCGTAGTTTGTCGGGTCGTATTTGTAAACGATCAGGTTGATGCGCCGCAGTTCCGGGTCCTCGGGGAAATAGTTCAGTTGCGTGTAGTCGAAATAGACCGGGTCGGGAAAGAGCTGGTCGAGCGTCGGGGTTTTGGTGTGCCAGCCCGTGCCTCCCGAGAGGGTGAGACGCATCGGATCGCCCGCCACTTCGAATGCCGGCAGCGAGACGGAGAGGTTCAGGCGCGGGTCCAGATAGATTTTGCCCTGAAGCGCATAGCGGCTTCCGAGGTTGGCCATGGCCGTCGCGCGCAGACCCGCCATGGCCTCGATCCGCCATTTCCCGGCCCGGATCACGGTGTTGTCCTCCACGAAGGCCGAGAGCCGGTGCAGGGCCGGAAGCGCGTCGTAGCGTCTCGGGCGGGTGGACATCAGTTCGGTGATGGGGCGCGTTATGTCGTAGAGCAGTCCGCCGCCGTAGTTCTTGGCCATCGACCACTCGGCGCCCGCGCGCAGCGTGCTGCGCGTCGAGCGGGTGTTCGCCGCGAAGAGCGCCATCGCCTTGGCGAAGGCGTAGAACGGCTTGCTCTCCACGCGCAGGGTGGCCTCGTAGCGCGAAGGCAGGATCTCGGCGTCGCAGACCCCCTCCTCCAGCGCCGTGCGGATCGGCACGTTGGCGCTGGCGATCATGTATTTCCAGCGGTCGGTGATGTCGAAGTCCGCATCGACCGAGGCCGAGAGGTCGAAACTGCGGAAAAAGGCGGATTGCTCCTTGGCCGCCGCCGAGAAGTTCAATGCGGCCGAAAGGCTGTTGTAGCTCGCCTTGTAACGTTCCAGCGGGCGCCCCGACACCCCTTCGTCGATGTCCTTGTCGCTCTTGATGCGGTCGAACGATCCGGTGTAGTCGATCGATCCGCCCAGCGTGTAGCGGTAGTCCGAAGCGGTTTCCCAGCGCTTTTTCATGCGCCACGAACCGGTCATGCGGCGGTAGTTCTGCCGCGTGTTGCGCGGGTCGGCGCGGGCGTCGAGGTAGTTCGCGCCGACGTTCATCGTCAGCAGGTCGGCCTTCCCGCCCCACTCGAATCCCTTGCCGACGTAGAGGAGCTGGCTCTTCAGGTCGGCCTTGAAGCGGGCCTCGAGGTTGCGGCCGCCCTCCTTGCGCTTGATCTTCACCAGTCCGCTCGTCAGGTCGCCGTATTCGACCGAGGGGATGCCCTGCACGATCTCCACCGAGGCGATTTCGTCCGTGGGGAGCGTGCGCATGTCGATTCCGGCGTTGAGCGATACGGGAACGCCGTTGTCGCTCGTCATGCCGCTCGACAGGGAGCCTCCGTACTGCATCGCCGCGTCGTTCGAGAGCGGCCGCCCGTCCATGACGAACGAGACGCCCAGCGACGAGGTGGCGTAGTCGGCGTCGGAGGAGGCCGCTTCGCGCAGGCGGATGTGGTTCGATGCCGAGAAGGCCGGATCCGACGCCCTTCCGCCGGGGAGCAGTTCGAGCAGGTCCTCGAAGCTCGACGGCTGGAGGTGCTGCATCGCCTCGCGGCCGATGTGCACGGCCGAGACGGGTCCCCGGACTTCGGTGGCCGTGATGACCACGTCGCGGATTTCCGTCGATACGGCCCGAAGCCTTACGACCCGGTAGATCGCGCTTCCGGACGGGACGGCGAGCGTCGTGCGCTGCGTGGCGTATCCGATGTAGGAGACCGTGACCTCGTAGCTTCCGGCGGGGAGCGCGAAACCGCATTTGCCGGCCGCGTCGGTCGTGGCGGCGTAAGGCGGCTTTCCCGCATCGGGAACGGCCTTCAGCGCCACGGTGGCGTACTGGAGCGGATTTTTCAGCGAATCGGTTACCTCGAACGTGATTCCCGCGTCATTGGCCGGGCGCCGCTGCGCTCCGGCGGCGAGGGACAGGAAGAGGCCCGGAAGGATCAGTAGATATTTCGTCTTGCACCACATAATTCCGAGCACAAAGGTAGAGGGAGGCCGAAAAAGCGGCAATCCCCAATAATAGGTAATTTGCGTCGGAAAACTACTCCGAAAGGGGGAGCCGTATTTTGGGATGCCCTTCCGAGTTTCCGGGGCGGGTGCTGTCCGTCCGCCGGTCCGTCCGTCTGTCCGGACCTTTCTCCGGAAACCTGTTCCGGACCCGGAAAGAGGCGGATACGAAAAATCCGGGATCCCCTCGGAAGGGAATCCCGGACGCCCGGTAAGTAAGAATGTGAACTTTTTATTTTTTGGTGAGGGCGATGCGGAATCCGATGCCGTCTCCTTTCGAATCCGGCGTATTGATACGGCTGTAGATGTAATAGATCGACGAGTCGGAGCATTTGAAGTCGCCGCCCCGCTGGTAGCGGTAGTCCTCCCACGAAGGAAGCCCTTCGGGACCCGGAGCTCCCGTGGGGTCCGTTTCCGGTCCGGTCGGTTCCTTTCCGTACGGCCATTTCCAGTCGTACACCCATTCATAGACGTTGCCGCTCATGTCGTGGATGCCCAGCTCGTTGGGTTGCTTGGTCCCCACGGGGTGCGGCTGCTCGTCCTTCGCGTTGTTCCGGTTCCAGGAGACTTCGTTGGCGTCGTCGCCGCCGGCATACACGTAGTTTTCCGACCTGTTGCCGCCGCGTGCCGCGAACTCCCATTCGGCGTCGGTCGGCAGACGGTAGCCCGCGGCCGAGGAGTGGTCGTAAACTACGACGGCCGAGGAGATACGTCCGCTTCCCTGCTTGTAGGTGACCTGTTCGAACCGGTAGGCCGGTTCGAGCCCCTTGATTTCGCTCAGCCGGTTGCAGAACTCCGCAGCGTCGTACCACGTGACGCCGGTCACCGGAAGGTTGTCACCCATGACCGTCGATTCGTTGAATCCCATCACTTTGGAGAAGACGTCCTGCGTCATTTCGTATTTGCCGATGGCGAAATCTTTCGTCAGCGTCACTTCGTGCTTGTTCTCTTTGGGGGATTTCGGGTGATCGCCGAGGATGAAGCTGCCGGCCTCGACATCGACCGTCTCCACCTGTACGTCGGTCAGTTCGACTGCCGTGGCGGTGTATTCGACCGTGGTCTGGCCGTCCTCGGAGGTGACGGTGTATTTGACCGGCGAGGAGAAGTTCTGGGCCGTACCCGAGGCGGGCGTGAGTTCGGCGTTGGCCGAACAATCGATCGTCGGTGTGAGCGACGAGAGGTCGAGGCCCGGTCTGACGTAAATGGTGATCGTCTTGGCTTCGGCGTCGAGCAGGGCGCTGTAAACGCCCGGGGTCGGTGCGGAGGTCTCCGGGTCGAGGAAGAGCATCCGGGTGATCTCGGCATTCGGGTTGGGCAGCATTTCGGCCGTGATCGTATAGGTCACCTGCGTTACGCCGTCTTCGGCCGTGATGGTGATGGTCGCCGGGTCCTTGAAGGAGCTGTCCCACGAATCCACGAACTGAATCTCTCCGGCGGTGGCCCCTTCGGAGATTTCGTATTCCTGATAGGTGTAATACCAGGGCCATTGGTCGGAGTAGGGGACTTTGAGCAGCACGGTGTGATTCTCCTCGTCGATGATGCCTTCGACCACCGGTTCGGTCGTCACCCTGAACGACAGCAGCCTGGCTTCGGAGCTCTTGGCGACCGAGACGGTGACCGTGTATTCGCTCTGCGACTTTCCGTCCTCGGCCGTCACGGTGTACTTGACCGGCTGGGAGAAGTCCTGCTCGGCGCCGCTGGCGGGAGAGACGGTCGCGCCTTCCGATACCTCGATGGTCGGAACGAGCCTGGTGACGTCCGTGCCGCGGGTGACCGTGACGGCGATCGTCAGGGCCTCCTGGTCGATCGTCGCCGGGCCGCTCTGCTCCTCGAACGAGAAGGCCGTGATGGAGGAGGCGGTCAGTTTGGGCTGCGCCTTCTGTACGACCGTCAGCGAGACGGGCGTGACGTAGGTGGCGTCGGAGAACACCTCGACGTCGGCCGTGCGTTCGGTCTCCTTGTCGGTGTAGGGGTCGATCGCAAGGCGGAGCTTGCCGGCCTCCACCGAGGCCTTGCACCAGGAGGTTTCGCCCGTTCCGGAGACCTTCGCCGCCAGATTGAGGTTGCTGATCGCACCGCCGTCCTCGTCCGTGAGGCCGATCGAGACCGTCGCGCCGGAGGCGGTGACAGTGAGTTTGTTCTGAGAGAAGACGACGTTTTCGACACCGGAAAGCGGTGCGAATCCCAACGTCACGGGGTCGGGGGTGTCGGGGTCGTCGCTGCATGCGGCGAGGGCCGCCGCGGCGAAAATCCCCATGGCGAAGATTCGCCGGATATTGCGGAATTTTTTCATGGTCGTTTTTTTGATGGATGATGGGGAAGGGAGCGCCTCCTCGGCTGGAGGCGTGAAGAACGGAAGGGGCCGCATGGACCCGACCCCTTCCGTCGAGGGCCGGCAGGACGGATCAGCGGCGGATCACGACGCGGAATCCGATTCCCGACTGGCGGCACATGTTGTTGGGATTCATGTCGATACCGCCGGCTTGCAGACTCCAGTAGGTGATACGCAGGTTCCATTCGCTCGACGTGTCGTAGTCGCCGCCGCGGATAAATGCCAGGTCGTCCGCATCGCACGGTTCGTCGGGTCCGAACGGATCGGTCACCTCGTCGGTCGAGGGGAAGTCGCTCATGTAGGGGCGCTCGTACCAGTCGTGGTTCCACTCTCCGACGTTTCCGCACATGTCGTGGATTCCGATCGGATTGGCCGGTTTCTCGCCCACGGGGTGCGTCTTCTCGCCCTCGTTCTCGCGCCACCAGCCCATTTCGAGCGGGTTGTCGCCTCCGGCGTAGAGATAGCTGTATTGGGCGATTCCCTCTGCGCCGCCCTTGGCCGCATATTCCCATTCGGCCAGCGTCGGCAGGCGGTATCCCGTCGCGCTCATGTCGCAGTTGCGCGTGGCCGTGAGGATGCGGCCGCTGCCGTCCTGTCCGTACTGGATGTCGGAGAGGTTGTAGAAAGTCGTGTAGCCTTCGCGTTTGCTCAGTTCGTCGCAGAACTGCATGGCATCCCAGATGGAAACGCTTTCGACCGGGTGGGTGGCTCCTTCCTTCTTGAACTCCGAGGGGTTGAAGCCCATCACCTCCTCGAACTGCGCCTGCGTCACCTCGTATTTGCCGATCGAGAACGACGTGAGGTTGCAGTAGCGGGCGTTCCCGATGACGCTTGTCGGATCGGGGCTGTCGCCTTGCAGGAAACGGCCGCCCGGAACGTCTATGAGCTCGATGAGCTGCGCGCCGACCTCGGTTCCGTCCTGCGAGATGCCGACCGAGCCGCTGCCGAAAAGCTTGGCTCCCGAGTTGTCGGTGCACGATACGGCGATCGTGGCGCGGCGGGCGTTCTCATCGGTGTTGGGATCGACCGTGAAGGTGAATGCGCCGGACGCGTCCACCTGGCTGACCTTCACCCAGGCGGCCGCTGCACCGGACTTGGCGTCGGTGGCTTCGACCGCGAAGGTGTAGCCCGTCAGGTCGGCGATCGGGCTGCCCGAATAGGTCAGCGATACCTTGACCGTCGTGGCCGCTGCGGCGCCTCCCGCCACGACCGTATAGTTGTTGCCCGAGAGGGTTACGCCTGCGGCGGGCTCTGCGGAGGTGTCGAGCACCACTTCGCCGCCGACGGTCAGCGTGACGGTGTATTCCCGGGTGGTTTTGCTGTCTTCGGCCGTCACGGTGTATTTCACCGGCTGGGAGAAGTCCTGCGTGCTGCCGCTGGCGGGGGATATCTTGGCGCCTTCCGAAACCTTGATGACCGGAGCCAGCGACGAGAGGTTCGTACCCGCCTTCATCACCGCCTTGACGGTGTTTTCGCCGATTTCGGCCTTGCCGATCTGTCCGGGAACCGTGAACTCGAGGATCTCGGCTTCATGGCTCTTCTCCTCCTCGACCACCACGGCGGCCTGGTATTCCTGCCTGGTGATTCCGTCTTCGGCCGTCACGGTGTATTTCACCGGCTGGGAGAAGTCCTGCGCCTCGCCGCTGGCCGGCGACACGCTGGCTCCGGCCGAAATCTCGATTTCGGGCGTCAGGGCCGTGACGTCGGTTCCGAACGGCACGTTCACCGTGATCGTCATCTTCTCGTAGTCGATTTCGGCGGGCTGGGTCTGCTCCGGGATCGAGAAGTCGAGGATGTGGGCTTCGGCGCTCTTGGGCGTGGGAGCCTGCACGACCTTGAAGGTGAAGGGGTTGATCGAGACGCCGTTGCCCGATCCTGTGAGGCGCACGTCGATCGAACGGGCCGCTTCGCCGCCTTCGTAGGGCTGGACGGTGAATTGCAGCGCATTGTTCTTCGGTTCGATCTGGCACCACTCTTCGGAGGCGCTGTTGTTCGACAGTTCGACCTGGAGCGTTACGCCGCTCAGGGCCGAACCGTCGGCCTTCTTGACGGCGATCGAGGCCGAGGGATAGATGCCGTTATTGCTTACGTTGAGCGTGTTGGCCGAGAAGCTCACGCCTGTCAGAGAGGTCGAGGGGGAGAGAGTCACATCGGTCTTGACACCGTTTTCGCCGGTGTCGTCGTCGCTGCACGCCGCGAAGGAGCACGCCGCGAGCGCGAGGGCGAAGCCATACTGGAAGATACGTTTCATAATGCGATTGTTTTTAAGGGTTTTCGAATGGATGTGTCCGTTGGCCGGGGGCTCAGAGCAGGGCGCCGGGCATGTAGTTGGCCGGGTCCTTCGTGTCCGTGAGCGCGCCCATCCGGTAGGTTCCGAACGACTGCTTGAGCCAGGTCTTGCGGAAGGTCTTGCCCGTGAGGTAGTCGCAGAGCTTCTGTCCGCAGCCGTTGTCGAGCAGGGTCTGGGAATTTCCCACCGGATCGTAGTCCGTGTTGTAGCGGAGCAGTTTGGTCGTGCCGTTGGGATTTTCCAGGATGTCGAACGTGAAGACCGCCTGATAGAGGCCGAACTCCACCTCCATGTCGATATAGGGCCGGCCTTCGAGCTCGCCGAAGCGCATGTAGATATCGCCCAGCGTCATGCGGAACACGGTGGAGATCTCCTTGCCGAAATTGACGAGCTGCTGCGCGATCTCGCACGACGTGTCGCCGCCGTACATGGACAGACGCACGGCCAGCGCGGAGTATTTGTAGCCGCTGCCGGCGCCCAGCATCGCGTCGAGCCCGATGATGGCCTCGTCCTGCCGCTGCACGGGAATCTGCTGCGAGGAGACGGCCGTGTAGCTTTGCGTGGCGTCGTTCCAGAGGAATCCCGAGATGATCGACCCCTGCATGACGAGCGGCTCCTGCAGTACGATGTTGTGTTTCAGATCGACATAGGACGACGCGGTGGCCGAGATCACCGTGTTGGTGCCCTGCACGTAGCTCAGCGTGACGGAACGCAGGTCGAAATCCACGGCGACCTTCCCGCTGCCCAGCGCGACGTAGCAGTAGCCGTCGCGGTTGATGAATTGCTGGAGGTCCTCCTGCACCTGCATCAGCGCCCCCTGCTGCACGAGGTTCTTCTCTTCGGCCGAGGCTCTCGTCAGCGTGGCCTCGACGCGGTTGCGGCGGCCGAGCAGCGAGAAGGTGTCGCCGTCGAACGAGGCGATTTCGAACTCGAAGTCGGTTTCGAGGCCCTGGTTGTCCTCCGCGCTGCCGCCGCTGATGTCGGAGTTCGGGTCGTTGATGATGGCCAGGTAGCTGTACGTGTCGAAGATCAGCGTCGGACGCTGCAACCCCTGGATGCGGTAGCTGCTTTCGTCGGGCGTGGTCCGGAAGTCGGGGTACATCAGGTTGTCGGTGTACATCGTCACGCGGTTGTCGTCGGTGAAATCCATCCAGAACCGGTAGATGCCCTTCGATGTGGGAATGTTGGCGATCCAGCCGTTTTCGGCCGCGGAGAGCTCCCCGTAGTAGGAGGAGATGGCCTCGTCGAGGCGCTGGTCCACGTCGCCCATCGTCGTTTCGTAGTCGTTGTCGTTGCAGGCGGTCGCAGCCAGCAGCACGACCGGGAGCAGGAATATGCGATAGAGGTGTTTTTTCATCTTTCTGCCGTGTTATAGGGTTATTGATTGTCCGCGACCACCTGGGCGATGGCCTCCTGTACGCAGGTCACCAGTCCTTTTTCGCCCGCCGTGTCGTAGAACTCGATGCCCCAGGTGTTTTTCAGGTAGTCGATCACGATCTGCTCCTTCTGCTGCAACAGGGCCGCGCCGGTCGTCCCGGCCTCGGTCAGCACCGTCTCTTCGTACCATTCGCGGCCGTAGACCATGATCATCGAGATCATCTCCACGAAATCCTCGTCCTTGCCCGACATGGCGTAGGGGGTGATGAAGCCCAGTTGGCGCGCCTCCGAATCCGAGACGCTCGTCCAGCCCGAGGGAAGGTAGTTGCCGGCGCTGATCTTTTCGTAGTTCTTGTCGAAGAGCACCGTCTGGTGCAGAATGTGCGCGAACTCGTGCTCGATGGTGTGGAGGAATTCCTTGACGTTCGCGGCATCCGATGGGTCGAACCCGTTCACGTTGAGCAGCAGAATCTTGCGGCCGCCTTCGGCCTGTCCGAGCTTGATGGCTCCGAATTCGTACTCGGGGCTGCCGACCAGCACGACCTTCTTGGGCGTGATCTCCTTGACGAAGTCGAGTCCGGCCGTCTGCTCGTAGGGCGAGAACCAGACGTCGTACATCACCTGCATGAACGGGATGACCAGCTCCTCATCGACGGGCACTAACTGCTTGTCGATCGAAGGCATCATGTCCGTGGCGTCCCACTTGTATTCGACGTCGATGTTGAACGGCACGACGTAGTTTTCGTAGAGCCACCGGTCGGTCTCCGTCTGGACGGTCTCTTCGCCGCCCAGGCCGGGAATGTCGGCGTTGGGGTCGATGGGGTCCTCCTCGTTGCAGGCCGTGAAGGCTGCTCCGGCCAGGAGCGCGAAGAGGCAGAATTGGATATGACGTAGTGTTTTCATCGTATTTTCAGCTTTTGAATTACCACGGATAGGGGATGTTTACCATGTCGTTGAGTTGAATGCCCGAGGCGGTCGCGATCTGCGGGATTTGCAGGATGCGGCGGTCGTCGTCGGGCGTGAGGGTGCTGGTGGCGCCGTCGATGGTCGTGTGCGTCACGGGAATGTTCCAGCGCAGCACGTCCCAGTAGCGTATGCCTTCGTAGAGGAACTCGATGCGGCGGAAGTCCAGTACGGTCAGGATGAGCGCCTTCTGCACGTTGCCCTCGTCGCCCGCCTTGAAACGGCCGGCGTTGTAGGCGCTGTTGATGAAGTGGTCCGGAGCGTTGAGCTGGGCCGTGTAGTAGTCGGTCAGCTTGTCCTTGTAAAGGGTGTTCGGTCCGTAGGCGTAATCGTCTATGCGGCAGGCGGCGAACATGTTCAGATCGTCCAGCGCGCCGTCGTAGTTGCCCAGCATGGCGTAGGCTTCGGCACGGGCGAGCAGCACCTCCTCCAGCCGCAGCAACGCGCACTTCGAGTAGGGCACTCCGGTCTGCGCCACGGGATTGTCGATCTTGAAGTCCTCGTAGAACTTCGGCAGCCAGTAGGTGCGTCCGCCGTTCCACTGGTAGGCTACGTTCTGGAAGATCCACGGGTCGCCCGTGACGTTCTCGGTCAGCAGCGTCACCATGGCCGTGCGCTCCATCGCGTGACGGACGTAGGCCGTTCCGACCATCTCCCGGTAGGCCAGCGTCACGCACTCGGTGAGGAGCAGGTTGGCGTTGGCGCTGGCGCTGGTGAAGTCCGTGCCCATCTGGTCGGGATTGCCGCTCTTGATATAGGTGCGCCAGTCGTGGAGGTTGCTCCGCATGAACTGGTCGGCCGCGTCGTTCGGGTCCACGCCCTGTGCCGGCGACCCGTCGGCGTTCAGTACGGGCGTGTCGTCGGTGTAGGAGAGCGCGAAGTGCTGTGTCGGCGTGGGCAGCAGCATGTTGGCGTAACGGATCACGTCGTTGTAGTTGCGCGAGAAGAGGGCGATGCGGGCGCCGAGCGCCGCGGCGGCATCCCGCGTGAAGTGGAATTTGGGCTGGTCGTAGTCGCTGCTGCCGCCTACGAGCTGCATTCCCTCCTCGAGGTCCTTCAGGACGTGTTCGAGCGTCTGGGCGGCCGTTTCGCGGTCGTAATGCTTGATGACGACCGTCTCCGGTTCGGTTACATAGGGGATGCCCGGATTGGCCGCGAGGTTGTTCGTGTCGAAAAAGTCGGCGAAGAGGGTCAGCAGGCAGAAGTGCGCGTAGGCGCGGGCCAGCAGCGCTTCGCCCTTCTGCAAGGAGGCCGCACCGGGATCGGGCAGTTGTTCGATGGCTTCGAGCGCGTGGTTGGCCACGGCGATGGCGTTGTAGGCCGAGGTCCAGTACTGCTCGTTGGTGTCGTTGCCCGATTCCGAGCGGGTGAACTCGTCCCAGAGGAAGGCGCTCACGACGTTGTCGAACGCCGCGTCGGGCTGCATTCCCTGGAAGGTGCTGCCGAAATCGGTGTATCCGTCGCAGCGGTGCTCGATGAGCGTCATGTAGGTTCGGTCGGGGTAGGCCGTGGCGAGCAGTTGGCTGATCTTTTTCGGCGTGTCGATGGTGGTGCGGTTGTCGGGCACGGTGTCCAGGAACTCGCTGCATCCCGCCGACAGCGCCAAGCCCAGCGTTACGAGGAATATTTCGATGATTCTTTTCATGATTGCTTGCGTACTTTATGTTAGAAACCTAAATCGAGCGAGAGCACGAACTGCGTCTGGACGGGCATGGCCACGCCGCCCGTGTTGAAGAACTCGGGGTCCTGACCGTTGAGGGCCTTGTCCGAGTACATCAGCCAGAGGTCCTTGGCCGTCAGCCGCACGGCGGCGCGCTTGAACACGCGGCTCTTGCGGACGAGCGCCGAGGGCAGCTCGTAGTTGATCGAGAGCGATTTGAGGCGGATGAAGTCTCCCTTGGCCACGCGCGCCGACGAGTAGTTGTAGTTGTTGTACGGGTAGGCGCTCGAGAGGTAGAGCTTCTGCATGAGGTTGTCGGCGATGGCCGGGATGTCGGTGCGCTGCTCGTCGCCGCTCATGATCCAGCGGTCCTTGAACTCGTTCGGGAGAGCCGTGATGTCGCTGTAGCTGGAGCTGAACACCGGGTTGAGCCGGATGACGTTGCCCGCCTGGAACGTGAAGAAGAGGTTCATCGAAAGACTCTTCCAGCGCAGCGTGGTGTTCAGTCCGCCCGTGTATTTGGGGTCGATCTGCCCCTCGTACTTCAGGAAGTCGGTCTCGATGCCCTGCATGTAGCAGTCGTATCCGATCTCGCCCTTCTCGTTGTAGAACATGGGGATGCCCGTTTCGGGATTCAGTCCCGCGAAGGGAATCGAGAAGAGGCTGTTCACCGGGTAGTTGTTCTTGTTGCCTCCCTCCTGGCGGACGAGCTCGAACACCTCCGGACTGTTCTTGGCGTTGCGGATGATGTTCTTCGAATAGCCGAAGGTGAAGTGCGCCGACCAGGTCCAGTCCTTGGTGCTTATCATCTTGCCGCCGAGCGTGATGTCCACGCCCTGCGAGTCGAGATCGGCGTAATTCGCGTTCTTCCACATGAAACCGCCGATACCCGCCACCTTGATCTGCGAGATCAGGTCGAAACCCTGCCGGTTGAAGTAATCCACGTTGAAGTCGAGCCGTCCGCCGAACAGCGTCAGGTCGAAGCCCACGTTGAGCTGGTAGTTCTTCTCCCACGTCAGCTCGGTGTTCTGCAAGTCGGCCAGCGTGATGCCCACCTCGGCGTTTCCGGGCCGGTAGAGCTCCTGGTTGTAGTAGAGCGCCATGGCGTTCGAGGCCGAAGGCGGGATGTTGGCCGTCAGTCCGTAGCTGGCGCGCAGGCTCATGAAATCGACGATGCGCGAGGCGTTCTCCATGAAGGCTTCGTTGGAGATGATCCACTTCCCGGCGAAGGTCCATGTGGGCAGCCACCGCTTCGCGGCGCCGCGTCCCAGCTGGTTCGAACCGTCGTAACGCGCCGAGGCCGAGATCGAGTAGCGGCGGTCGAACGTGTAGTCGGCGTTGGCGTAGAAGGCCGCATTGCGCTCGTAGGTGTCCTCCATCATGTAGTAGGGCGACTGCCGGTAAACGAGCATCTCCATCAGTTTGGGATCGAGCGACACCACGCCGCCGCCGTCGTACTGGTAGCCGTATCCGGTCGTGGAATTGACGCGCCGGTCGGTGGAGCGGATTTCCATGCCGCCCAGCACGCTCAGCTCGTGCGTGCGGTCCGTATCCCAAACCTTTGTGTAGCTGAGCGAGTTGCGGACGACGTAGTTGAGCATCTTGTTGGTGGCCGTGTTGTAGAAGCCGCCGTAGGGGAGCACGACGACCGGTTCGGCCGAGAGGTCGTTCGGGTCGCGGTAGAGGAACGGGTTGAGGCTGCGGATGGTCGAGTTGCCCGCCGCGCGGTAGGCGTTGGCGGCGTTGGCGTGCTCGGTGATTTCGTGCTCCTGCGTGGTCTGCACGTAGCGCAGCGCCCCGGTGAAGTTGTAGCGCAGTCCCGGGACGATCGTGTAGTTCAGCTCGCCCTGCAACTTCACGTCGGCCACCGTCAGGTGGAGCTGGTTGTTGCGCAGCTCCGAGAGGATGTTGAACGGGGCGTAGTTCATCGTGATGTACTCCAGGTTGCCCTCGTCGTCATAGGGGCGCAGGGCGCGGCTGGTGTTGAGCGCGTAGCTGAAGGGGTTGATGTCGAAGTCGCGCGAGAAGCTGCCCGTCACCCTGTCTCTTATACACATCTGACGCTGCCGACG
>ENA-OZGU01000299-OZGU01000299.1-human-gut-metagenome-genome-assembly--contig:-NODE-299-length-38595-cov-15.892657_pt1 | contig 38595 bp, 43 predicted proteins | sample MGYA00244662_ERZ653670 | MGnify/ENA primary metagenome ERZ653670 (study PRJEB26926, sample SAMN06165224) | human gut metagenome | biome: ENVO:00009003; feature: ENVO:2100002; material: ENVO:00002003...
CGAGATCGCTCAGTGTCTCGTGGGCTCGGAGATGTGTATAAGAGACAGATGTAGAGCATTTGCTGAAATGGCTTATTCAGGAACAAGAAATTCATGGTAAGGTAAGTGAATTTTGGAGTGTGTGGGAGGCCCTGAAACCGAAAATGCTTGAATTGAGTCATGAAAAGGATCGATACTATTATACAGACTATAATGGTCCGATAGGTAAAGATAGAGTTATCGCTAGTTATTTATTTGCTAATTCTGAATGGAGGGAAAATATTTATAGATGCACATTGCTTTCTGAAGAAAGAAAGGAATTTTTTGATGATTTTATTGCACATACGGGTAGTTTTAAGGCAGTGCTTTACTCTGTGGCTAGATTACTTAATACGGTAGGCAAGGAACCATATTTTGAGAAAGGAATTCAGTGGATATATAATTTAATTCAAAAAGATCCAGAATGTGGAACAAAGCTTTATATGAATACATTATATTATTTAGAAGAGTATGTTGGAAATTTTGTTGCTTCCCACCGAAATGATTTTAGGGTAGATATAGTTCAAGCACAGAGAACACAAGCTGTATTAGAGTATATGGTTAGTCAAGGTTCACATATAGCTTTTTTTATCAGGGAAGAAATTTGACGTACGTTATCTATTATGGTATCGAAGGCAGGTATGAATAAATTTGTGTCACCGGTGGTGACACAAATTGAAATATTATCAGATGAGCTATGTGCATTGATGAAGAACTGATGAAGGCAAATCATGGGGCATCTATAGGCATTGGAAAAGCAGATTATTACAAATAATAATTTGCCTGTATACTTTGTGCAAAATATAGCAATAAAAGCTTCTTTACTGTAATTCAAGTATATTTGAGCAAATATAGGTCAAAAAAGCATCGACATCCGACCACAAGCACGATATAATATATGTAATCTAATAAGAAAATAGTGTTATCGTTACTGCTTTGATGAGAGCGAATGGTAGCCATAGATATGAATTCTAAGGAACGGAATGGTTGAACCCTCAGGATGACAGTGTCATCATTTTGTCAGCGAGAGCCGTTTTACTTGAATGATTTTCTGTTTTCTTATTTTGACACGAATTAACAGGAAGGTTAGAAAAATCAAGACTTTCCTTGACTTAGATTTACAGAGAATGATATATGTTTCCTGTATGGACTCGAGCTCCTAAGCACTAGAGCGTGTCTGAAAAATAAAAATTGCACAAAACGCATGTTTTATTTCCCTTTTTCATGATAAAATAAAGAAAAAGGGGTGTTCACTATGTTGAGACGATATGAGTTGACTGATGAAGAATGGCTTCGCATTGAACCTTTATTAGCTCCTGAAAATACTGGAAAACAAGGACGTCCAAGAAAAGACAATCGTATCATTATGAATGGAATTGTATGGCTTGCACGTAGTGGGGCACCTTGGCGCGATCTTCCTGAACGTTATGGTTCATGGAAAACTGTCTATAGCCGATTCCGAAAATGGATCGATGATGGTATCCTTGATAATATTTTCCGTATTTTAAGTCTTGAAGCAGAATTGGAAGAATTATCCATTTATGCTTCTATTATCCAGGCGCACCAGCATAGTGCTGGTGCAAAAAAAGGGGACCTTCAAATGAAATCGGGCATAGCCGTGGAGGAGCCAGCACCAAAATCCATGCGGCAGTAGATGCCTATGGATATCCAGTTTATTTAATGATCAGTGAGGGACAGCGTAATGATATCAATTATGCAATCCCTTTGCTCGATCAAATTGAAATAAACGGAAGCAATGTGTTAGCTGACCGAGGATATGACAGTAATAAATTACTTGATTATGTGTACGCCCGCGGTGGAGAGCCAACCATTCCATCCCGAAAGGGAGCTAAATTTGAACGTCATTGTGATTGGTGGTTATACAAAGAACGCCATTTAGTAGAAAAGTATTTTCTGAAATTAAAAGCATTCCGACGAATCGCCACATGTTATGACAAATTAGCTGCAACTTACTTGGGATTTATTTGTATCGCCTCAATATTAATTTGGTTAAAATAAACAATTTAAAATGTTTTTCAGACACGCTCTAATACAATGGTAAGGTGGAAAAAGATTAGGGAGGTTACAATACAGGTCCTAGAGAGAACTTGCGAAGCTTTTGATAGCAATTTTGGTGAGATTATGGAGTATATTCCTGATGAAGATAATAAAAGAGGCAATTAGGGAAAATAGAAATGGATATTTAATTGAAACCTCCGTTAGAAGTACTATCAACCACAAAGGAGGTGCCCACAATGGCAGATAAAACAAACAGAGAAAAACTGAGAGTAATTGTTTCACATGCACAAACAGATGTTAATCTGTGTGCGGTAGCCTACAAGATGATGAAGACTTGTGATCCTAAGGAACGTACACAGGCATTCGAGGAATTCATTAAAAGCGTGAGACGCGATGAATCTGATGGATCTATGAAGTTGCCAGTTGTAATTACCAAGCATGAGGAAGCAAATCTTATGAGCAGGTATGGCTCGTATGTTGATCAGAAACTTGAACAGCTTTTGAAGGAAAATCTAGAAGAAAGCGATTTTTATGCAAAGTTGACGGATTTTATTTTCAATGATGAGATGCTTCAGGACGGCAAAGCAGGTTCAATTGCAATCTTTGATTGTGTAATTGACAAGCGACTGCCATACCACAAGCTTGACACAACGAGTGCCATTACGATGGATAATGACCAGTTTGCTGAAGTAATGAAGTCGATAGGGGATGAGGCATTGGAGGCAATTGATAGTGCCATGTCACATGACTTTAACCAGAAAACTGAAAGAGCCGGAGTTGTTTTGGCTCTTATTGAAAGTAGAGAAAGAAGAGAAGAAAGAGTTGCTATGCTTATCCGAGCTTTTAGTCACTATGAAAAGCAGATTCTTCAGCTTCATGAACGCGAATTAAAGAGGAAGCTGCTTAGAGAATTAATGAGTGATGATGAAGAATGACAGTATTATAAACTATCAGCCATATCCGAAAATAGATATGGCTGATAGAAAAAGTTACTTTACACGGTTGCGGTTAATTATATTGGAGATCTTTGATGAAACTGTTTTGGCTTTCGTATCCTTATTGGAGAGAGTTTTTGATAAACCTGTCTTCTTTACGGGGCCAACAATCGGAAACTCATCCGGTGCAATTTTGTAGATACTGGAAAGTTCATTTTTATACAGAGCTATTGCCTTTGCTACAGAGCCAGTGGAAAGAAGGACCTTGGCAATTTCTCTCGGGGTGTCATTAAGTACTTTTGTTGCAATCATGCAGAGAAGAGCATCGGCATTACCACAGTACTTTTCGAAAAGAGCAAGAACATTTTCCTTTGCAAGCAAGCGTGATTCAGTTGAGGTGCTTTGGTCAGAAAGATAATCCTTGAGCGTTTTGGCACTTTTAGAATCATCGTTACCATCATGGCGGTTAAGGGTTTCATCTAAGGAAACGACCATATTATGTTCCTTGATGGTATTACGGTATATATCGATCAGTTTATTGTTTACGATTGTATAGAGATACGGGATCATCCGCTCAAGATCGTTAGCAAGGACAAGATCTAATTTGTCGATACATCTTTCGAGGGTATCATAGTGGACATCTTCGGTGTCGACACCAATGTCTCTGAGTTCAAGTAGGCGCTTGACATTAGTGTGACTTCTGAATGCTGTGCTGGTGATAAAGTTGTCGATGGCGAGAAAAACTTCTGCATACAGGTCTTCATGCTGTGAGAGCTGGTTACGGGTTTTGATACCTAAGGCATTGACCTTTGATAAAAAGTGGAATAACTTCTTCATATTGATTACCTCCTTTGGTTTTGTTATCTATAGAAAACATGGGGATTTTTGGGGAACTCAATATGGAGGCTTGTGGGAATATAGGGGATATAAAATGTGATTAAGGGGAAATTCGGAATCCGTACAGGGGTAAGAGGGGGAAGCTCGGGGAAATGAGAGGAATGATACTGCAAAAGGAAAGAAAGATGTTGGGTATTACATGGAGAGGAGGTTCTGAATAAATGAAAAGAATAAAAAGGCAGGACCAACTATCTTTGAATAAAATCTGGACAAATATTTTCTTGAGATTTAGTGGTGAAATAGTAGGTAATGATACTAGAGCAGACTACTTTATTATTTCAGAAGATGAAAATAAGTACAGGATTACACTAGCCACAAATCAAGTTGATAAATGGAGGTGCATGGTTGAGCCAACTATCGCCTTGAGATATAACTCTATAAGAGATGGATATGGGAGATATACAAAAGAAGTTGAAAAATTTGCTGCATGTATTTGTAAAGGTCATATTGAATATGATCCAAAAGGAAATGGAAATGCAAAAAGAAATGTTAATTTAAAGTATGAAGAACTATTAGAGTATTTGATCAAAAAAGGGAACGGAATTATAGAACAAGAAATAGGTTTTCTTAAGGAGACTATCATTAATAGCTGTTGCCTGAAATTATATTTGAATGATCAACTTAAGAAAGGATCGATTATAAACGAAGTATCTGTGAAGAAGGAGACTATACTTGAATACAGGCAGAGTTTTAAACTTAAAAAGATTGAATCCCTAGTGAGGGGATATTTAGAGAATTATTATGAAGGATGTGAGAATGTAGATGTTATCGACTTATTGTCAATAGTGATTATGCGAACAATAGTCGAGGTAACTGTCGATGATGAAGAGGGAAAACAGGTTAAAAATGTCAATAGGATTTTTCAACTTCAGGAGCAATTTATACAAAGTATAGAAGACTATCTTAGTTCTAGCGGCAAAAAACCACCGGAGATTGTTAATATTTCATTGTATGTTGAATGGAGAAGCAAATTTACATGTGTACGTAGAGAGTTAATAGATTCACACGGTTATCCGGAGACAGGAGAATTAATACATGCTTTAGACAATCTCGAGAAAATTAGATCTGCTGAAATAGGGAATGCAATTTTTGGCATTTTTGAAAGGCACGTTGTGCGAGAGTTAAGGGACAAACTTAATGATGAAATGAAACAATTGGATGAGTTATTAAAAAAGCTAGAAATTTATAGAGAATATATTAATGGTTTGAGAGAACGCAATGCACTAGAAAACGAAAACGAGAATCTTAGCTTTTTAGAGCAGGTTGTTCCTCGTGTTTTAAAACTTGATAATTTAGTTTAGCGGAGGATTGAGAATGAAGAGTTTCTCTAACTTTGAAAATCCAGAAAAAATATATGGAAAATATCAGCGCTTCTTAATTGATTCGCACAGGTTTGTGAAACGCGAATCAAGAAAGTATGTAGGCGGTGTTCCTTTAATGTATGATGCTAATAGCAAGACGCTTGTAGTAGACGCGGAGGACACACATACGATCGTGTATGGGGCCACTGGTTCTCTTAAAAGTAGATCGGTTGTCATGCCAACCATGAGAGTGTTAGGTGTTGCTGGTGAATCGATGATAATTAATGATAGTAAAGGAGAATTATATTCTAAGCTTGCCTGTGAATTACAAGAACAGGGATATGATATTCTTGTTATCAATTTTCGAGAACCATCTTTGGGAAACGCATGGAATCCCTTATATATTCCTTTTAAATTTTACATGGATGGAAATTGCGATAAAGCTGCAGAGTTTGCAAATGATATAGCAAGTAATCTTATGAAAGATGGATCCGGAAATGATCCATTTTGGGAAAATAGTGCGGCAGATTTATTGTTTGCATTGATTTTGTTGCTTTTTAAATATGCAAAAGATCATTCAATGCCATATTCAGCGGTGAATATTGGTAATATTATCGAGTTGCGTAGAAAAATATTTTCAGGAAGAAGACCGCAAGATAATGTGTTGTGGAAGTACGCATCTGGTGATGAGTTAATCTCAGCTAGATTGAGTGGTTCAATAGATACGGCTGACGACACAAGAAAGGGTATATTAAGTGTTTTTGATCAAAAACTTGGGGCATTTACTATTAGAAAAACATTACTTGATATGCTTGCAAATAATGATATCGATATTGGGTTAGTTGGATGTAAGAGAACTGCTATTTTTTTGATTACTCCTGATGAAAAGACTACATACCATCCATTGGTTTCGGTATTTGTTAAACAATCATATGAATATCTGATTTATATAGCTGCTCAAAGTCAAAGTAATACTGTTGAGAATAGGGTCAACTATATTTTAGACGAGTTCTCTTCTTTGCCTGCAATAAATGACATGCCTGCAATGATTTCTGCTGCAAGATCAAGAGATATAAGATTTTTATTAATTGTTCAGAGTAAACATCAATTGAAGAAACGATATAAAGAAGAAGCTGATACAATTATTTCAAATTGTAATAATTGGATTTTCTTGACTAGCAGAGAACTTGAATTGCTGAGAGAATTATCAGAGTTATGCGGGGAAAAGGCGAATCACCTGCCCAATATCTCTGTCTTCGATTTACAGCACTTAAGCAAAGAACGGAATGAGGCTGTTGTTTTGTGCGGAAGAATGAAACCAGCGTTTGTTTCGTTGTTAGATATAGACAAATTCGGGTGGAAGAAATTTGGAAAGCTTCCAATGGAAAATCATGTAAAACGAAATAGAGAACAACTTAAGTTTGAGCTAAAACCAGAAATAATTGAAAAACTTGTTTCAAAACTACCGATTGCAGATCCTTTTAGTGGAGTTGAACCACTAGCAAACCAAATTTCGCCTCAAACCAAAGTGGATAGTGACGGCAATGGTAATAGTGAGCAAGTGTTAGATATAGACAGTATGATAAGACAGATAGATAAAAAGATAGAAGAATTAGAAAAAGAAGAGGCGGACAAAAAGAACGCAAGGCATGAAAAAACAGATTCGGAGAGCGAAAGCCTCAATAACATTGGTGCGGGAAACAAGAAAGGAGATAAAGAATGAAAAATCAGTTAGATGGTACTATTGGTGAAGTTCAAGAAAGAACGGCGAATCTTACGATTCACCAGGCGAAAAAAATTGCTCGCTCTTACATGGAGGAAATAAAGGTATCCGATTCAACCGATTTATACTCCTATAATATGTTAAATCAGTTTATTAAAGACCTTGTTGAACAAGAAGAGTTGTGCGGGGATGCAAATGATTTTCATAATTTTGCAGTGGAATTAGCCAGAGAAAATCAAGAACAATTAGCATGCTTATTAATTGAACGTGGATTAAAACAGTTTCCTTCTAATGTAGATTTGCTTTCAGATTATTTGCAATACGGAATCTCAATTGGAAGGGAAAAGGAATGCGATGAGGCTTTTGAGAAATTGATGAAGATTCCTAACAATAGATGGACATGGAGAGGTTTTTCTTTTTCAATTAATTACCTTCAGCATATATTAGATGATGTTTCTGATAATAGCGAGCAGATAGAGGAGTTAAAGAATAGAATTATTAAGATAGCTGATGATTATGTCAAGTTCTTACCCTATAGTGAGGAAGGATATAGAGCAAAAGCCAGAGTTTACTCTAGCATTAAAGGTAACCCTAATGCCGAGTTGGAAATTCTTAAAGGGTGCTTATCAGCAGTAAAAGTTTGCCCAAAATCCGCTCTAAGAAGTGCTGATATTTATTTTGAGCGAGGGCAATACGAAGATGCGCTTGATTGTGTAGATAGGGCGATTAGAGATGCAAATCAAACTCAGGGAAGTATAAACGAAGGCTATGTGTATTATTTATCTGGCTTATGCAAAATGTCGATGCTTGGAACAAGTGGGCTGAATGAAACAGAGGAATCTGAAAAAGAAAAAATTAGAGATATATTTGTTGATTTTAATAGTGCATTTTTAGAGTTTGGATTTGAAATCGACGAGACATATAAGACGGTAATGGTCAAGAAAGCAAAAATGTTAAAAAGCAGATATGAAGTAGATATCCCGTTTAAATGTGGAAAACTCTTAGAGAATATGGATGAGTAAATCGATAGGAGGAAATCCATGGCTAGAGATGAAGGAAAATTTACTATAATTGATAAGGAAGGAAATAGATTAGAATGTGATATCCTATTCACGTTCGAAAGCGAGGAGACACGAAAGAGTTATATTGTTTATACAGATAATACGAAAGATTCAAAGGGGAATACGAAAGTATATGCTTCTGTTTATAATTCTGTTAGCCTAGGGGATTCATTTGCACCAATTGAAACTGAAGAAGAGTGGCAAGTGATTGAAGATGTAATAGAAAGAATAAAAAAAGATGTAAGTGTAAACGGTGATGAAAAAGATGATAAGTTAAAAGGTGATGATCTTGCTGAAATCCAGAGTTGGATTGATGAACTGCCATCGATTGAATCTGAGCAACCGATGGATGATTCCTCTTTTGATAGGTTTCTTGCGAAAAAAAGAGAAATAATATATGATAAAAAAGAAAATAAGGAATATTTAGAGGGTGTATTGGATGAAATTTCTCAGCGTATTATCTATGAACACGAATTATATAGGATTGATTCTTTGTTTGAGTTAATAGGCATTGTATATGATGTATCATATGATTATTATAGTAACATGGCAATGAGCGCATATGAAAAGCATAACTATCCAGTTGCGGAAATAGGATTTAGAAAAGCCATAGATGCTAGCAAAGACGTAGAATCATGTCTGGATTCAAAAAATAATTTGGCATATTTAATAAGGCGAGGAGAGATTAGAACCCCCAAAGAGCGTTCGATAAAAGAGATAGTATCTCTTTTAAGAGAGGGAGTGGAGAAAAGGGAGCCTTTTTCACTTATTAATATGGCATTATTATGGGCTCTGGAATTTGGCAGTGATAGTGATTGGAAAATGGCAGATAATCTTGCAAGGCTGGTTGATAAAAAAATTTCATCTATACTTATTTGGTGGTCTGATGTGGCAAAAGAAGGAGAAGCAGAGGGTTATTTAGTTCATTTGTTTATGGTTCGACATGGGAAGATAAAGAATAGTCTGTTAGGAAGTATAGAGGAATTGTTTAATAAGGTAGAGAAGGATTATCCTGGGATTCCGGATGATATGAGAAATATTATAACTCCATTTGAAGATGATGATTTCCCGCCGATTGATGACTGAGATTAATGATATAAACAAAGCTCTTTGCGTTCTGAGACACAAGAAAATTCTTGTGTCTCAGACTGTAGACAGGGGCTGTCGCTTAATCATCTATTGTTGATGATTTTGCGACAGCCCCTTTTTTTGGATTTTTTCGATCCTCATCCGTTAGCAATACTACAAAGCAGATTGAAAGGAATGTAGCACATATGACAGCATAAGGCTATATGATCAGAGAAAACATTGGAATGTGCCCTCAATTGTAAAGAGCAATACAGGCATAATCATTGCTGATGCGAGTACTGATTTGAATCGTATTTATGCAGAATGATTAGGGAAAACATTGAATGTACCAATGTTGAAGGAAGAATCAGATAAGGGAGGAAATGAAAATGGCTTTTTTACCACACATTATAACATCAACAGATGGAAATGATCATAGTACTGATTTGATCAGCTATGACATGATTAAGAACCGCATTATCTATTGCAATGGTGAAGTGAATGGCGATAGCGCAATTTCTATCATAACCCAGCTTAGGTATCTTGCGATGAAATCGGACAAGGATATCTATATGTTTATTAACAGTCCGGGCGGATCAGTAAGCGATGGATTAGCAATTTATGATGTCATGAACGAGATTCCTTGTGATGTTGTGACGATTGCGAACGGTATGGCAGCCAGCATGGGATCTTTTCTTCTGGCAGCAGGAGCAAAAGGGAAAAGGTATGTTACACCAAGTACTGAGGTTATGATTCATCAGCCTTTAGGCGGGGTCCAGGGACAGGCAACAGATATATCGCTTGTTGCAGATCATATTCAGAAGATTAAAACAAAACTGGCAACCATAATGGCGAATAATTGTGGAAAAGAACTTGCTGAAGTGACTAATGATATGGAACGTGATCATTGGATGTCCGGTAATCAGGCTAAAGAATATGGAATTGCTGATCATGTCGGTTTTCCGGAAATCGTTTGAGATAGGAGGATGAAACAATGAAGCTTGTAGGTTTAGAAGGTCTTAAGACAACGATGTCTGAAATCGTTAGCAAGGCAGATGCATACAGAAAGGGCGGTGCACAGATTCCGCATGTAGTAATGAACCTGACGCATGATAACGGGCAGAGCATAGTGGCGGATTATATTACATCTGTGCTCTATGAGAACAACCTCAGAAAATTCTGTGGGCTGGACATTCTCTTAGAGTATAGGGTTGATGGAAGCCTTAGACAGATGAAGCAGATTTTTGAGGATATTGCAAGTAATGCCGTATACACAAATGAATATGAAGGGGTTGTAGCTGTAGATATTTCTGCACTGTCTGAGTTCATAAACGAATTTCAGGTTGATTACTTTGTGGAGCATATCGGGTTTGTTGCCCAAAATGCTACGGTGATTATCTATTATGATGCTTCGCTTGGTAAGAGAATGCAGATCATTAAGGAGAGAGTGGTTAATGCTATCGGAAACTGTATTGATGTACCTGTGACTCCTTATTCGCAGAAGGAATACTCGGAGATAGTTGTCCAGAATATTCTTGATCGAGGGATTGAGGTTGATACTGGGGATGATCTGGAAAACATTTTATGTCGAGTTGTGGATACATATCATGTGAAAAGTGCTAAACAGGCAGTTGCAGTCGCAGAGGATCTTGTGTTCTGTGCAGACTATAGCAGCTTTACCCCGAGGATTGATTCCAAGATGGTCAGTGAGCACTTCGGCAACGGTAAAGTATGCTTTTAAGGAGGGATAATCATGAGAAGTGAAAGATGGACCACATCAATCGAGAGAGCGAAAACACTGAAGGCAGAAGCGGCCGGACCAGTGCTCGCATATGACAATGGAAAGATTCTCAGTCATGACGGTGAAGGGCATGTGATGATTTTGGGTGTAAGTGGTTCTGGAAAAAGCAGAAGAGGAACCATTCCCATGACTATGTCATTCATAAGGAACAGGCAGAGTGCCGTAATTGCAGATGCTAAAGGGGAAATCTATGCAAATACAAAGGATATGATTCCTTCTGATTATGATGTTCATGTTATAGATTTCCGTAATCTTTATGAGGAAGGTGCTGAAGGATGGAATCCTCTTCATGCTCCGTATGTTCTTTGGAAGGCCGGAACGCCGGAAAACAGGCATATCGCAGAACAAATGATAGAGGGACTTGCGCATACCATGTATCCGGAAGCCAAGGGCACGGATCCTTTCTGGATTAAAGAAGCCAGGAATGTATTTTTGGCTACGGTATATGCTTTGTTTGAATTTGCGGAGGCTGATCAGATTAATTTGGCAAGTGTCTATTATTTGATATCGAAAGGCGAGGAACGATTCGGACCATCTACATACCTTAAGGCATTTGTAGAAATGTCTGAAAGTAATGAGAACGTTGCAATGCAACTTCAGAGCTACGTTACAACAGCTAACGATACCCGTGGCGGTATTCGTTCAACATTTCTTGATGGGCTATCAATAGCAACCAAAAGCGTAAGTGTTAGGAACTTTCTTAGTCATGATGAACTTTGTATCAATGAACTGAGTGGTGATAAGCCAACATTGATTTATATCATAGTTCCTGATGAAACTCCGATTTATGATGAACTGACCGGAGTATTGGTTAGCCAGCTGATGAATCATTATGTAAGAATTGCAGAACAGAAATATGCTGGAAAGCTACCGATCAGAGTAAATGTCCTCCTGGAGGAGTTGGGGAATATCGGTCGGGCTATTACAAACCTTCCTCACCTTATGAGTGCGGGCAGATCAAGAAATATTCGCGTAGAGTTTGTTCTCCAATCTATTTCACAGCTCGTTGATATTTATGGGGAGAGCAATGCAACGACCATAATGAGTAACTGTGATGTGCGAATCGCTTTTAGAGTCAATCATTGGGATACGCTCACGGAATTATCGCGCATTTGCGGGGAAAGAGAAATAAATTGTGAGGGGCATGTTTCGCGAGAACCACTTATTACTCAGAGTCAGCTTGCTGCTATGGAGACTGGTCAGGCACTAGTGATAGTGTCAGGTAGAATTAAGTTTATTACTTGGATTCCTGACTTTACAGAAATGAATATTTCAAGACAGGCAACTATGACCAGAAAAAGAGAGAAGAAGAGAACCGCAAAAAAGGTTTCGTATTTTGACATTCAAAAATATGTGAAGGAGAAGAAGAAGGAGACGATGGCAGAACACCTTTTTGGAATTAGAGGAGAGGATAGTTCCCCGTCTTTTCCGTTCATAACACCTGGCGAGGCGGATAAATCCGGAATCGAAGTTGATGATTTGATTAGTAAGATCGATAAAAAGATAGCAAAACTGGAGGCCGAAGAAGAGAAGGAAAAGGATATTGAAAAAGATAAATGTGATGTGACTATTGTAACGATTGGAGATGCAAGGAAAACTGCTGGCATATTGAGACGCAAATGTGGGCTGAAAGATGAATCCTTGAAGAAGGCAATGGTTGAAGCAAGAAAAGGAACATATACGATTGAACGCATGGATAGACAGAAAGCTGCGGAGTTCATTGAAAAGCTTCAAGAAGTTGGAACAATAGCGATTGCAAGCGAATCTGATCCTGATGATGAGTAAAAATGGATATATTCTGGATTGCTCCGTTTAAATAAGCAAAGGAAATGAGATATCGATTGCAGTGTAAACGATATTTCATTTCCATCAAATACAAGGAGGTAACGACTATGGCAAGTGAATTTTATGTGGCTGAGGACGGTTCTATCCATCGTCATCCAGTGACAGTGGTAAATAATACAGGAAATTATACAAATACTTATGCTCCAGCGCCTGCTGTGAATGCACAGACGAGAACTGCATATAGACCGATTCATCAGGTGAGTGAAGGGAGAAAGATATGGTTCTGGATTGTTTCTATCATTATTTCACTTCTGATTGCGGTAGGCGTAACCCAAGGATTTGGTACAGAAGTATATGGCAGTGACGGCGGATTTGTTGCAACGATTGGACCGTTTGTTGTCTTTATCGGGGCTCTTGCAGGAAGCATTCTTTACGGAATATTCTGTGCTAAGTCTGTTGATTACAACCTCTGGGCATACATACTTTCATCATTGTCTTCGGTAGGTGGGATTATTGCTACCGGAATCGCTGTGACAATCGTGTGTTTTGTTGCGATGATACTGTTTTACATCCTGATTATCGGTTTTATAATTGCAGTAATAGACGGAATTGCGGGAGGATAATGATATGCAGAATAAAGGATATACAGAAGCGTATGCTGATGCAAGGCTTTTCGTTGATTTCATGGGTTCAACGATTGATAAGATTGAAGAGGTCGTCAGAAAATCAAATGAAAAACGACAGCGCATAAACGGTGAGTACCAGCAGCTCGAGAGACAGCTTCAGAGTACTAAGAGTGATGCTGACAGAATGTGTTCGGCAGAGAAGCGCAGAAGAGCTAATACTGCAAGACATGCGATAGAACATATAAAAACTGCATTATCTGATATCAAGGATCCGCATTTTCATAGAATGGAATCCAAGTATATCAGGAAGTGCGGCAGAGGAACATATGTTTCGGATACGGACAATCCTCATACTGTCAAAAGGAAGCTGAAGGAAGCGGTAGATCGTTTTGACGAGCTTGTCGCTGATCTTAACCAGGCATTTATTCCGCCTGTAATCAGTAATGTTGTTGGTGGGGTGGTAAGACCCTATAGGAAGAACAGTTATGTAAGAATAATCAAAGCAAGGGATGAAATCCTGGCTTTGGCGGAAGCACTGATCAGTTTTTCTGATCTGGATTCTCAGCAGAGAGTGTGCGGTGAGGTTTTTAATACACGCATTGAGCGTGAGAAAGCTGGCAGGGACGCAAAACTGCAGGTTATTCCGGCCGAAATGAACGCAGATATTTCGAGAACCTTTGAACTCTTTTCTCAGGGATTGGAGAGACTTCATGAGGAGACTGAGGTTCTTGATGAGGTCGATAAATCCATAGTAGTAGGTCAGTGCTGGTTCTTCAACAATAATGTTTCTATTCTTGCTGAGGCAGGGCTTTCAGATGAGAAAGTTGCTCTCTATGAAGATAAGGTTGGATTCCGCCTGAAGATAGATGCCATTAAGGAAAACTTGCTGTTTGCCTACGATGGCGGAGAAGGGGTATCGCAGACACTATGTTCTCTTGCCGCGGATATTGTTTACTCATGTGATCATATGGATCTGGTTCTTATTGATGTTAAGGGGCTTGGAAGCACGTACAGATTGCTTCAACCGCTTAACGAATATGATACGCTGACACTCCTTAATACTGACAATCAGGTTTCTGAAGGTCTTGAGAGACTTGAGAAATGGATTGCCGATACCTATGAAAAGTGTCTGGGAGAGCGTTACGACTCTATCGAAGATTACAACAGAGTATCGCTGTCAAAGCGAAATAGAAAATGCATTATCATCGATGATCTGATCGGAAATGTTGAGCCGAAATATTATGATCAGATTCTTCGTATCATGAATAACGGTGTGAAAGCAGGGGTTTATGTACTTTGTTCAATCGAGAACCGGGATTTTGGCAATAACAGGGCCTTGACGGAGTTTGCTGCAAGCGTGCGCGAAGCCGCAACCGTCATCCCAGTGCGCGACAACGGCTGTTTCTACATTAACAATAGTATGGCAGTATTTCTTAAGACTGATACGGACCAGGATCGCATTGCCTCTGTAAGGTGTAAGTTAGGCGCTCACGAGGAACAGTCTGCGATTATTCCTATAGGGAAATCATTGCCTGCCGATGGCAATTGGCAGAAGAAGAGTTCTGCTAATGGATTGAAGGTTGATTTCGGTGTGGATGAGAATGGAAGGAGGGCGTCCTTTGAGATCTCATCCGAGAGACCGTATGGCCTTATTATTGGCGATGTGCGAGTTGGAAAGAGCAGTCTGCTACATACAATTATCTTCCAGCTTCTTTCAAATTATTCTCCGAAAGAGGTCAGAATCGCAGTAGGTGATTTCAAGGATGGCGCTGATTTTAATGTGTATGCGAAGGGGAATCTTCAGTCGGTAGACACGGTTGTTAACGATGAGGATCCGGATGCAATGCTTTCATTCCTCAAATACTATGTTCAGGAAATGCAGGCAAGGCAGAGAGACTTTGAACAGATGGAGGATATAGCGGGAGTTATTGTTCAGAAATACGAAGACTTCAGACATCTGTATGACGCTCACAGAAGCGAGATTCAGCCCATGCCGAGAATTGTGATCCTTATTGACGAGTTTCAGTCGCTTTTCGATGGAGCATCCTGTGCTGCATATATGACGGAACTTGTAAGAAAGGGTGCGACATACGGGATTCATGTGATGCTTTCATCGCAGAGGGCGGTTAGTGATAATCCGAGAAATGGATTTACGGCTTCTTTAAAGGATTACTTTACATCGAGATTTGTGTTCAAGACACCGCAGAATGCAGCCAGAAGTATGCTGGCAGAGCGTTGTGCCGATACCGGAAGAGAGAATACCGGGATTCAGAGGGCATCGCTTCTGAAGAAGGGACATACGGTATATAACTCGTACATGGGACAGAATGAAGCCGATAATGCAGTAGTTCAGTGCTACTTTGCTTCATCAGATGTTATTGCAACATTTATCCAAGTTATTGCGGCTATGAATGGCAGCGGTAAGAGTATTCTTCTGAAGCGCAATGCAAAATCTTTGTCGCAGCCGTCTGCGGGTGATTTGATCAGAATTGGCAAATCGGTTGCATTCCATAAGGATGAGTCTGCGGTTGATATTGATACCATTCTTGATGACACAGAGGTATTAATCAATCCGCAGAGAATCAAGAATATGATTCTTACAGGTGCGGACGAGAGAATACTGAATTCGATGGTATCTTCAGTCGTAAACTGGCGCAAGGGAGTCAAGGATAAGCAGACGCAGATTCATTTCTTTGGTGAATATGATGCCGTTCATAGAAATCATGAAGGATCTGTTAACTGCCATTATCACAGGTCGATCCAAGAACAGCTCGATGAACTGGAGAGGCAAATAAACAATCCGGATCAGGATTATACCGTAAATGTATTTGTTCAGCCGGATAAGTACACTGAGTTAACGCAGTCTGCAGGTTCAATCAGAAGCAATCAGGGCATTGAAAGCATGAAGCAGCTCTTGGAGATGAGCGGAAGTGACAAAGGATTTGCTCTTGTATACTCAAAGTCTTTCAAGATTCTCAGAAGCAATATGTCATACCTGCTTAATGCTGCCCCTGTACATATCACTTCAGTCGGAGATATGGAAAACCTTAAGTACGCAATGTCTGATAATGTACGTTTGGTTAGCGGTGACTTTGATGTTCCGAACAAGGATGCCATTAAGGCCTACTACTATAACAAGGATACAGAGAAGGCAGGGAAGGTGATAATGTACAGGCCTTAGCAATCAAATATAGATATGGATGTGGGAAAGCGGGATAAAGAGCCCGCTTTTCTTCAAAATGAAGAACTGAAAAATGGAGATTATCTTCTGCGTATCGTTAACAACAGTAGAAGCATATAGCTGGTCGCTGATCAGTAGAGGTTTGGTTTGAATGTGTTAACGATCGGGGTCTGATGTCTAAGCTTTATGGTAAATGGAGTGTTGAGGATGTTAGAGAGGTAATTCGCAGCTTGGATGCGAGAACCGGAATGAATGGAGCATCTATTTCTATCCATCTCAGCAAATCTCTCGGCGACGGTTCTACGCTTGGAACATATCGCCCCAGCAAGGAGAATTGCTGGCGTTCTTTTTCCTTCTCCCTGAAATACTTTAATGACAGTAATTTTGATGATCTGGCTGCTATTGATGTCACTAGGCATGAATACTGTCATTACCTTGTGGATGCTATCGATCTTGCCAGTCTCGGCGATAGTATTTCTATTAAAAAAAGTGGAGATTATCCAATGTGAATCGTTAACAATAGTAGAACCACAGAAGTGGGCAAATAATATAAAGAAAAGGAGAACAAAACCATGAAGAAGATGTATGTACCGTTTACAAGCGTATCAGTTGACCCGGAGATTCAGAGAATGAGAGACATGCTCACATCAGGTGAAAACCTCGTCATTGATGATGACGGAACTATCGGAAGAGCCGGAGATCCTCAGTTTGAAGATGCGGGCAATGGAACAAAAGCAAAGACTGTACCGAAGGCAATCGTGTCTGTTCCGGAGAATGGCGGCAGTGTACGTGATCTTATCAATGAGATTCGCGGCGAGGACGCTGAGGAAGATGGCGCAGAGCCGGAAGTAGCTGCAGAGCATGAGGAAGCTAAGAATTCAAAAAAGCCCGGTGCAGTGCCTAAGAGTATTCTGTCTACAAGAAGCGTGAGCGACCTTATCAATGAAATGCGGGGCGGTGAAGATTCTGAAAGCGAAGAGGAAGACAATGATGGTATTGAGTCATGCATTGATGAACCTCAGGCATCAGCCAATTCTAAGCTTGTCCCTAAGACGGTTGTTTCTGCCAATCAGTGGTATGAGAAGAATCCGGATCTCCTTACAGCCGAAAAGGCGGCAATGTATGATTTTCAGGGAAAGAAGGCAAAATTCTGTATCTTGAAGGATGGAAGAGCTTGTTGGATGGTAAGCTCAAGACCGTTGGTCGCGAGCATGAACAAATGCGCAAACTGCACAATGCAGAACTGCAAGAAGAGATGTGTTGCTCAGAACGCTAATGCAAAGGGCTCAATGTGCCGTAAGTATGATCTTCTGCTTGTATATGATAATGATCATCCTCAGGCAAGATACGGGAGCTCCGTTAAAGCGTATCTGCTTAATCCGACAGTAGACCAGCTTCAGGATATTGTTAACAGAACCAGCGGTGTATCGCCCAAGAATATTCCGCACCTGCTCAGAGACGGCAATGGAGAACTCTATCTCTGCTCTGCAGATACTCGTGATGTATCAACAAGCCTTGATTCTAAAGGCGGTATCACATCAGCGGCAACATCTCTCAGATTTGCTCTTCGCTGGATCAATATCTTTGAACTTGGACTGATCGATCCTGTAACCTGGGGCAAATTCCAGAGACACGGTGAAATCTAAAAGGAGGGCTGGATTATGGCAATGAATGCTTATGAAGCCTACAAGATGCAGAGTAATTGCAAAAAGGTGATCGTAGAAGCACCCGGTCATGCAGTAGGGACGGTAGTTGACATTATGGTGGATAGTTTTGGCAAGGTGGAACGCATTACAGAAAATGTCTGCGAGTCAATCAAGAGAGAGACAGACACAGCCATTATCCCTGATCCTGTTGTTACGTCGCTGAAGGTACAGACTTTGGCTGATCTTTTTGGAGAAGAGTTGGATGAAACATTTCGCCGCACCGAATCTGGCGACGGAATGTACGCAGGCATCAGCATGGAAGCAGAGGGAATGAAGCAGCAGTACCTTGTTTTTATCTCGACAGCGGATAATGCAGCAGTGCCGATTAAGGTTATTCCTGTAGTTCCGTCAGGGTTTGAACTTTTCGGTTACTCAAAGAAGAAACCCTTTAAGAAGGCATCTTCTTTTGGTGTTAAACCTGATAAGGATAATCCCGGTGAAGTCTATCTGGAAACCATGCGAATGAAGAGAATCATTCAGAAGTACAAGCCTGGTGAGCTTTGGAGCAGAAGTGATATTAAGGAGTATATCCAGGAGATGGGTGACTGGACGCAGCAGATGTCACCGCAGAGAAAAGAAGCTCTGGAAAAGAAAAGTCTGCATAGGAGAACGGAACTCATAGGAAGATCGAGGAACAGGTTCGATTATCTTAAGGGTTCATGCAAAAAATGCAGGAAGATCGTAATCAGTGACAGGGCGTATACATCAATCATCGCAGAGGCATTATCCAGAGATCCAGACGAGACGGGCGGAATCCTTCTGGGGATTATTGATAAGGATACATGGTATGTGGTTGAGGCTACAGACCCTGGACTTTCAACATTCCACAATCGTGTTCATCATGAGATGGATGAGAAGTACCACAATCATATTTATCCGGTGATATCAAGACTTTATGAGAAAGATCTGTGCTTGCTTGGGTTATGGCACAGGCATCCCGGAACCTTGAATACGTTTTCTGGCGATGATAACAGAACCAATACAAGCTATTCGGAAGCAATCGGTAACGGAACCCTTTCTTTCCTCTTGAATTTTGTCCCTGATGCACAGCTCACATGCTATTACCTGGATGATAAGGGAACAGGTTCGTATTACAAGCCGGAAGTAAAGATCGGCGACAAATATTTTAAGGGAACGGATTATCTGGTTCTGGCAGATAAGAAAACACTGATTGCAAGGAAGCAGCAGATGCAGCGAGAGATAAAGGAAGTTGGATGAAGAGGGATGCTCCACAAATCAGTCATCAGATTGATTTGTGGAGAATTCATAAGAAGCATCGTTAACATAGATATAATAGAGATGAGCAAAACACATTAATTCAAAAGTAGGACGTGGCAGTTAGTTTCCATAAAGTTTGAGGTTACGATTTTATGGCATAGCAAAGCTAACGTAAGTCCAAAACTTACGAAATCATAAGACTATGAGAAATTTTTAATCAAGCAATTCGTTTTATTGTTTTTAGTTTGCGATAAGACTGACCGGAATGGCTAGTGATTGCGGCAACGGCAACTGCCAGTAAACTGATATGGGCAAGTGTGTTTAAGTTTGTAACAGACGCTTTATTTCTCACCCACATCCGCTCCTGACCAGTATTTTTAAAACGCGAATTATAGCGTTCACATTCTGTGCGGAGTGAATAATTACTTTCAAAATATTTGCTGTCCCTATCAATGGAAAGTCTTAAATCATCAGGAATGGTGAGATATTTCGTACAGCCACGATGCTTTTTACCATTATAGAAATTTTTGTGGTGGCATGGGCAAACGGTATCTTTACTTGATTTTAGAGGACAACAAAACTTTTGACGGGTACGACCACAATCGGAAAACTTACCATCCTTCCACATGGCAAGCCCTGCTTCGCAAATGGGATTCCCTTGAGGAAGAAGTTTCGGATTTTTGGAATTACGTTTGTTTAATGGAATGATACATTCTCCATTGTAAAGATCCTTAACCTGATTGTAGATATTTTTGACATCGTAACCTTTGTCGGCAAGGAATGTGCAGTCCGTTATTGGTTGAAAGGAATGGGTAGCAGCAAGGATATCTAAAGCGACGGTAGCATCATGAACTTCCGCGGTTGTGGTCATTTCATAAATAGGAAGACCTGAAATACAGTCTACAAGGACATGATTTTTATAGCCCCAATAGGATTCATATTTTTTCTCGTTCGTTTGATTGGATGCAGTGTGGACGCCGAGTTTACAATCCGAATCCGCCCTTGGTTGATTTCTGGGTTTAAACTTATTTGAGAGAAAAGATTTCGGATTATTCTGTGAAGTATTTGCAGAGACAGGGGTTGAATCTAAGCCAATAAAAGAAGTGTCTACAATACCTTCTTTAGAAAGGAATAACACCTGAGTTTTCATGATTTCAGAGAGAACTTTGTTATCGAAATTTTTCAGGAAGCGATCAAAAGTCCAATAAGAAGGAAGTGGACGAGAAATATCAAAGCCACAAAAATACGCAATCAGAAGATTATTGTGAAGATAATCGACAAGATCGGAAATCATGGAGAAGCCTTCGCATTTCATGACAATAAAGGAACAAATCATAGCGTGATTTGAAAAGCCTTTCCTTCCTGTCTTGGGGAATTCCGGAACAAAGGATAAATCAAGATTCAAAAAAAGAGAATCATAAAACTTTGCAACTGGTTGTGAAGTGAAAAGACGAATGTCTTTCAAAATTTCTTGACGATAGATAACAATCAGCTCCTTTCGGTGAATTGATTTTGACAACTTAATTATATCATTTGGAGCTGATTGTTGCTATAAATTTGAAGTGATTAATGAGGTTGCCATGCCTCGCAAACCCGCATAAATACTGAATGTGTGGAGTTTTGCTCATGGCTATAGATATAAAACAAAGGAGGTTTCAATCATGATTAGCAGGACTGAGATTAACAATAAAATGAACAATAATTCAGAGGGTCATATCACTTTGACAGAGGTGTTGACTGATCTGCTCACCGATGTCGAATCCGTTGAGTCTAATACGGAGGTAGCTGCCGATGCCAATGATGAAGTGATTGAAGCGGCAAGAAATGAGCTTACAGAGGGCGGCTTTGGAGATGATGAGACAGAAGAGACCTTTGAAGTGGATACAAATCTTCTGGAAGGATTCTTCTCTGGCGGAGTTAAGAAGAACTATCAGATGCTTGCAAATGCCGATATCCTGAAGACGGATGGGACGGAATACGAAGCGTTCGGCATTTACAGAGACGAGACGGAAAAGTACTATCTTCTGTCTGAAGGCGTCAGCTTTAATGAGGCGGCAGACCAGTTTAATGCGGTTGGGCTGATTGTTTCGAATGATCATTTCACGAAGCTTTTGAATAAGGAAGTTGATATTGAGGGATACGATTTCTTCGGGAGCTTTATCAATGATGGATGGGTATTCTTCAGGACAGATGAAAAACGGTCGCATATCACGCTGAACTTCTTTGATATGGTTACACGACTCTTTTCCAGAAATACAGGTCTTCTTGAATCCTCAGTAATGAACGCTAAATCAGCCCTGATCGTGGGATGCGGCAGTGTTGGATCGTTTATCGCACTTGAACTTGCCAGAGCCGGTGTCGGCAGTTTTATTCTGGTTGACAGTGATACGCTTGAGATCCACAACATCTGTCGTCATCAGCTGGGATTCAGAGACCTTGGGCGCTATAAGGTGGATGCTGTTGCGGATGCAATCCGAAATATCAATCCGTCTGCCAGGATTATCAAGTACAGGGGCATTCTTCAGGATATGCCCACTGAGTACCTCGATGGATTTGAGGACGGAATTGTTATTGGAACCGGCGATAATCGTGAGTCCAGTGCATTTAGTAATGATCTTGCAAAAGCACTGCAGGTACCTTTCGTATCGACAGGATGCTGGCAGCGTGCACACGCCGGAGAGTGCTTCTACTGGTATCCGAACGCAGGTCTTCCTTTGTATAGGGAGGCATTTGCAAATCTGATTTCAGATGAGAGGCCGACTGCGCACCAGAATTATTTCGCTGATGATAATGATGAAGAGACATTAAACTTTGAACCCGGTGTATCTACTGACATTGAGTTTGTAACTCTTGTTGCGGTAAAGATTATCTATGATCTGCTGAACAGAGATACTGACAATTACACTAAGCGTGTAATCGGATACCTCAAGAATTATACACTCGTCTGCAATACGAATGAGACTGTCATTGGCGGAAAGAATGCAGAGATATTCCCTCATCCGCTCTATATCAGCAATACAATTACTGCCGTAAAGATGAGGAAGGAGGCTGTATGAATGAGAAAGACATGTTCAGAGGCCCATAATCAGCTTCAGAGATGGAATTCTATTCGCAGCGAGTGGGAAGATAAAAAGAACCGTGAGATAGAAGCTGATTATATCGGACCAATGCAGAGTGTTTTGACTCATATGAGTGAAAAGCTTTTCGAGATTAACAGCTTTATAGATGAGACAGAAGAGAGAATAAACGATATTAAGGAGGAGAACTGTTATGGCTAGTGGAAGTGTTGTTGTTCATGATATTGATTCGCTGGAAACCTATATGGGTGTTTTACAGGCTAAAAGAGATGAGCTTGAAGGTCTGTATGGTGTTCTTAGCGCCGAAACGAGTAACCAGGGTGGGAACTGGCAGGATTCCCAGTATGATTCCTTGAAAGAACTGATTGATAACTATTCTTCTTCGGCGCAGGGACAGCTCAGTGAACTGGATGATTCTATCAACTATATAAGCGGACTGATAGCTAAGCTTAGGAATCTGTAGAGGAGGTGTCGGCATGAGTGATGTCAATGTCATTATTACAGCCGTTGACAAGGGGATGGATATTATAGACGGCTATGAAAGAGAAGTCGAGGATCTCCGCGCTCATGTCGTCTTTGATATTCATTCTGTGATTGCAGCTGTAGAACGTGAAAAATCCTTTGTTGAACAGGAAATGGATGATTTGTGTTATTCATCGTATGAAGATATAGAGGACGATTCCGGGGATAAGGCTGATATGTTGAGCAGACAGAGGGAAATGTATGATAGCTTGCTTTATCAGACAAGCACCAGGGGAGAAGAACTGGAATCAGAGTGGAGATGTCTCTGCGGACAAACTTTTGATCTTGCCGAGGACAGTAAAAGATTGATGGCGGATTACATAAGAAAGCTCAACAGGATAAACTATTCCGGCGGAGCAACAGGCTATTCAAGCAGTGGGCATGGACCTGAATACTATGTGGTGATTGTGGATTCACAAAAATACCCGCAAACTGCTGAGCATATCAAAATGGCGCAGACAATGGGTTTTCCTGAATTCGTGACTTTAGGCAGGTCGGATGCGGCGGAACGGCGCAAGGCCTCTTTGGCAGACGTGAAAGCCAGCCCGATCTACGATCGAGATGAGTGGCCTATGGCTGTATTTGAAGAAGGTGGACAGGGAGCCGATGTGGCGTATATTGAAGGCCGTGATAATAGAGGTGCAGGCTCGTCAATCGGATGGCAGATGAGAGGATTTCCTGACGGATCCAGAGTTAGAGTCAGAGTGATATGAGGAGGGCGGATATGTCGGAATATACTAATGCAGAATTTCAGATAAATGAATGGTTCAATAATACACCGGAAGCGATTGAGTTTGAAAGGAATACCAAAAGAGATTCTTATTCTATGACTAAACTTCATGTGCATGATGGTTCGTATTTGGGAGAGATTGTAGGGAACTATTCTAAGGTAACATTGTGTGCTGGATATTTCGGGCTCCTTTGTGGTATGGGCGAGAACTCGATTGTTGACATTAATGCGCTTAATAAAAATGGAATGCCGGAACTGTTTCCCGGAGCGTTGATTATTGCTTATGACATGAACGGAAATATCTTTGCACTTAATTCCGGGGCATGTAAGGAAGCCGGCGTAGGCAGGGTGCTTTATCTTCCTAAGGAAAGCTTTGTATGGGAAGATTTAGACTTAAGTTATGCTCAGTTTTTGAAATGGGTATCCGGACTTACAGAAAGCGAGCTGATAATAAATGGCTGGAAGCCGGATGCGGAATATAAACCGATGAGTAATATCTCAGAGTATTTAATGGGGAAGGCCGCGGCATATAACATGTTCCTAAGACAAAGGGGATGATACGATGAATCAGATAATAGAAATGAATGTATCTACACCTGAACAGTTCGTCAGAGCAGTCAGATTATCACAGAATGTCTTTGAAAACCAGACAGTTATCAATGTGATGAATCAAGGAGAAAGCTTTGCCAGAGCATCTGAACTGACTTCTGATATACAGTATGGGGTTGCTTCGCTTTATAGAAATACGGTCGGTTCTTTTGCGGGGGCACAATTATCTCAATTCTCGATCCAAATGACATCTGATCCGTTTGGGAGATTCTCAAAATTGCTTATAAATGCCAGATATTTCAGCAACCCCAAAGAACTTAATGACCTGATATGTGTATCAGCTGAAATAGCCGGTCTGCTTAATAAGACAGTTAGAAATCACAGTGATGATCTTGAAAAAATATATATATTTGATCGGTGGGTGAGGAAATACTTTGAGTATAGGAGTACAAGCCAGATCGAGGATCATACAGCAATAGATCTCTTGAAAAACCGGAGCGGTGTATGCCAGGCGATAGCGGCGATAGCAGTGTTGGTATTGTCATACATGGGGGTTAAAGTTCTTTATGTATCAGGCGAAGGAAAAGGAAACAGAGGATGGGGGCCGCATGCATGGAATTCGGCATATATTAACGGACAATGGATACATATGGATTTTACATTTTCCATGAATTCCTTAAGATTGCCATGCACAAAATCCGGAATAGAAGAGAAATTCTTTGTTAAAACACATCGATGGGACAGAAAAGAGTATAGCAGCCGATCGATGGATTCTAAGTGGAAGAGTATCTGTTGGAATAAAGAGAAAGGGGTAAATATTATTGTTAATGCAGAAAGCTGCCGTATCAATGGAGTTGAGGTAAAGTTTTCTTCTAAATTGCTCGTAAAAGATGGAAACAGGATTCTCGTGGATCTTGCCAGCATAATAAGGCTTATGGGTGGGGGCATAGAGGTGATTCCCAATACGGGCACTATAAATGTTTGTGTTTGCAACAAAAGGATTATTCTTAAAGGCGCTCTGAAGCATTTTCATGATGGTTTTTTTGATCAGATTGTGCTCAATTATATTTGGAAGAACGAATGCATCAATGATTCTGAACTTAGAATCGCAATTTAAGGTGGTGATGTTATGGTCAATGTGGTGACAGCGGGAAGGTTTAAGGGAAAAAGAATAAAAGCGAACTGTGAAGGAGTGTTTATTCCGTTTGGAAGAGAGCATCTTGATATAACGCCAGAGATTGTTGACCATATCAGGATGATGAGTGCAACACAAAACAGGAGCTTTCTCAGCGGATTTCTTAGAGGCTTTTTTGCTAAATGGCTTGGCAGCACGGCATGGTTATCGGCGATTCAGAGTGCGCAGGGCAAAAGCCAATTCCGAATAAGAATAGTCTATAGAGATGGGACGGCGAGTGTTTGTGTTATTGATAATCGTGTACTTGATCAGCTGGCGGTAGCATTCGACTTAATCTGAGACCTTCATTTTGAAAAGTGGAGGTTTTCTTATCTGTATCGTTAATATAAACAAACGGATGGAGGAGGTGCCGGGAATGATATATGTTACGGGAGATACACATGGAGATCAGATCCTTTGGGATGCATGCATAGGTGATTTCCTAAAGGAAGGGGATACCATAATTGTTCTCGGAGACTTTGGAATCGGTTTCTTCGATGGCAGATACTGGCCTGAGGAAATGTTTTATGATTACCTGTCAGAACAGAAATATACGGTTCTGTTTATCGATGGCAATCATGAGAACTTTGAAAAATTAAGTTCTTTTCCGGTGGGTCAATGGAATGGCGGGCGTGTCCGGTTTATACGGAATAACGTGATTCATCTTATGAGAGGTGAAATATATGACATTGACGGAAAAAAGGTTTTCTGCTTTGGTGGCGGGTACTCATTGGACAAAGATTATCGTGTTCCGGGGAGAACGTGGTGGTCGCAGGAGATGCCGAACGATGGAGAATACAGGAATGCAACAAAGAATTTGGAAGAGTGTGGATTTAAGGTTGACTATATCCTGACTCATACCGCTCCGGCAGATACCGTGGAATATATGTCCAGATTAAGACTTGGAATTAAAAATACTGTTGTTGAGGAACTTCCTCTGATCAGTTATCTTCAGTGGATAGTTGAGAAGACGCAATACGACAAGTGGTATTTCGGTCACTTCCATATAGATGCTGAGCTTTGGGAAAATCAGTATGCAGTACTTGACAGTATAAGAGAACTGCATACAGGTAACTTGATCAAAATTAGGTGTTAAAGGAAGGAGATGATTCTATGCCGATCATTTTTATTGCAGAAAACAATGAGTACAATCCATTAGAACTGGAACCATACAAATCGTTCAATAAAAAATTCGAGGACAGAGAGGATGATCTCGAAGGGGCGCTGATAAAAATTAGTATTCCCAATCATAGAAAAGGGTTTGTTGATGGATTCAGTATTGACCGATATTACTGTGATGATATCACCCTAAAGTTCATGTTCTCGCATATCTATAGATCCAGCAGCGAGAACAGTATCTTAATACATCATACAATTGAATATGATTTTGATACATCGTTTGTAGAGATTCAGCAGGATATGGCAGAAGAATTTAAATCAAGAGCGGAACATATTTATATTCCGGGTGTCAAGCAGCTTGAATTGTCATATCGCCTGACATCAAAAAGCGTTCAGCTGATATTTGATGTAGTGACGGAAGAAAAAAGTCTTCAAACAATCTGTAATCAGCTGATCAGTCATGATGTAGCGATATTTTCAAGAGGGTGGTAGGAACATGATTTATGAGATGAATTTTAATGCGTCGCCATTTGAGAAGATTGCTTCTGGGAGCAAGACCTTTGAACTAAGGCTTTTTGATGCGAAGCGCAGAAGAATCAATGTCTGATTGCGAAGAGCCTGAAAACGCAATTAAGGATACTTCAATCGAGATTGGCATTGAAGAGATTCCAGGGCAACTAACTATTTGGGATATTCCTATAGACGACCCTATAGATTGTCCTGAAGAGAGAATGGAAGCTGCCGTGTAGAGAAATTTAGGGATTCCGCTGTAATAAAATGTTTCTTATGCAAAAATGGAGATTTGGTTTGGCTTATCGTTTATATACATAGAAATCCAAAAGAAACGGAGGGCAAAGCCATGAAGAGAAATACATTGTGTAGAAGAGATTATGTTTTGGAAACTGTATTCTGGGGCATCATTGCATTCATTTGGTATCAGAATTTGTTCTTTATTAACATTCCTGGGAAGACAGTGCCGGAATCAAACCTGATTCTAATCGCAATGGTTGGGGTAAGCGTTACCGTTAATCTTGTCTTCACAATTCGATGGAGCAGAAATACGGTTTCTGCAATTACAGCAACCCTGCTTCCGTATGGTGCTTATGCATATATTACATATGCAAAATACATGGCTAAAACCTATAGAATTGTCTTGTGGGCGGCGATTGGAATCTGCGTGCTGACAGCGCTTTATATTGCGGCAGTAAGAGTGAATGTAAAGAATAAATGCAGACTGGTCTATAGAAAAGTGAGAATGACATACTCCGCTGTCAGATTTGTTGGAGCAGCTGCAAGTATTGCCCTTATAATTTGCCTGTTTTGCAGGTCATATGTAGGGGGATCGCTGGTTGCAGCAGATGAAAAAGCAGCATCTTCGTATGGAGAGCAATATACAATAGTGGCAAATATCGATAAAGTTCTCTTACTTCAGGAAGAAGAGTGGGAAAAACTCAATCTTGATGAACGCATGGATGTTCTGCAATGTATATGCAATATCGAAGGGAATTATCTTGGGCTGGATCGCGGAGTACATATATATGCTTCCAAATTAGATGATAATCTTTTGGGCTATTACAATGACTCGGCATCATCTATACAGATTTCAATTGATTTAGTTGAGTCAGGAGATCCATATGAAACCCTTGATTGCGTCTGCCATGAAATGTTTCATGCCGGACAGGCCAGATATGTTGAGATATATGAAGGGTTAGATGATGAGGCTAAGAGGTCGTACTTCCTTTATAACGCCTCCGTTTATGCAGAAGAGTTTCGTGATTACAAGAATGCAAGAATGAGTGATGACGTGTCAGCTTATCTTGAGTATTATGGCCAGTGGTGCGAACAGGATGCCAGAGAGTACTCTTACAAAGCAGTCTTGGACTATTACGAAAGAATAGATGAGTATCTCGAACAACACGGTAATAGTTTGGATGAGTAGAGGTGAGAGCATGAAATATCCCTTTTTTTCAAATTGGATAGCCTATAAAAGAATACCAGATCAGGATGCGTATTACGTCAAGGATTTTGTTCTGGATACGGAAAGCATTATTACGTCAGAAATAATGGCGTTTGCAAAAAAGCTGGATGGAAAAACGGATCCTTATTCTATCAGAGATAAGAGAAGTTTATCAGAGACTAGGAAGCTGATTGATGAACTTGATTATATGGGTGTTATCAGAAAGGATCATGGCATTGTATCAGATGGTGAAGGGTTCTATATGAGGACGCTGATCAGAACGAGGAATACAAAAGCCAAAAGGGTTTTATCGAAAATCCTAAATGTTGCGCTGATGTTTGCATTCATACCGATTCTAGTTTCCGGGATACTTGTTTATTTGAATGCTGATGAATTTGGATATCTTGAACTGAGCATAATGGGAAGAATTGTGTATGACCATCCTGTATTGTGCGTATGGTTTTTTAACATCTTTTCCCTGCTTCTTGGAGCCGTAATTCATGAAATATGCCACGGTATTGCGTGCAGAGCTTATGGCGGGCGCGTCTTCGAGTATGGAGCCATGATTAATATATTTCCAGGATTTTATACATTGATGGATGAATCAAAAGTACGATCAAGGTTAAAGAAGATTCAAGTTTTGGCGGCTGGCGTAGAAGGAAATCTGTTCTTGGCAGGCTGTCTGCTGCTCCTTACAGGTGTTCTCCCGGAACTGAAATATGTTTTTTCTGTAGGGGCACTTATAAACATCATAATGACATTCATCAACATGCTGGCAATTGACGGGACAGATGGTATGAAAATACTTCTTCTTTTGATAGGTATGGAAGAGAAGGATATAGATGATATCAAATGTATGACAAAGGGGAAAAATAAGAGGGAGATGCTTGCAAACGATGGTTATTATGGTGTGGCGAAGCTGACAGCATGTCATATAATCATCTGGCTTCAGCGGATATATCCGATAGTTATTTTGTTAGATGTCATAGCAGTGATAGGAGCCTTTTTATGAAAGATGGAATCAAGACAAAACTGATATTGTTAAGTCCCGTAATAACAACTATGTTTTCATGGTGTGCGAACAGGTTTCTGTTGACATTTCTATCAATTGTTGCAGTTTTCTTCTGTATAAGTATATGCCCTCCATGCAGAAAACATGAAAATCTTTGGCTGTTTGTTCTTGCTAGTATTTCAACAATCCCTGCCAATATAGAAATAAGCATATTTGCTTGTGGCTGCTTTTCTTATCTGTGGGGAGAATCCCCAGTGCTTAGGATAATATACTTTCCGTTGGCATACGCCATTTTGCTCTGCATAGAAGAAATAATACTTGGCATTATCGGAAGGTTTATCTGGAAAAATCAAGATCCTATATTTGATGAAGAATGAGAGGTTTTTTTATGGAGAAATATTACTGGAATTCGTTAATATAATCAAGAAGAAAACCTACCTGATGAGTGTCGTTTGGTAATCGATCGAAACAGTATTGAGCGTACTGTCGTGGGAAACCGCAAATATAATTAAGGAGGTAACGAGTATGGGTTTCTTTGATCCAAGAAGTAGATCAGATGAGGATTATCAGAAGGATGTGGACAGCGGGAAGTATGATGCTTTTCGTCGATCCGATGTCGGTGGCGTTTATACCTATCAGACAACATCAGACGGAGCCACATTGATTAAGGATGTCGAACCTGCAGATAATGACAAGGGGCATCAGCAGACAGATTTCTTGGTTGAAAATGGCTATATTACATCTATTCATTCTCATAATGATTGAGATGGCATCAGCAGAACAAGAATCTGAACAGCATCCGGTGGCTGCTTGAGACGAAGCTCCGAGTGGTCACTGGATTATCTGCTTTTGTTCGATAGTAAGCAGATGACGGAAGGCGGTGATAATATGATTGATTCACATATCCATTTATCTTGTAAATGCTATAACCAGACTTTTTCGTATATTGGCTATGATGGGACAAAATTCACAATAGCTGCAGATGGGCGGCGTGATGCATTGATTGACGAGATGAAAAGCCGAGGCATTTCATGTTGTATAGAGCCTGCGATTGATGTTGATTCGAACGAACTGCTCCTTAAACTGAGTAAAGAATGCGATGGCTTCATTTATCCGGCGGTAGGCAATCATCCTACTCGCTGTATTAACTCAAAGCTTATGGATTTCAAAAGGGTAAGGAAATTCTCTGAAGGAGATGGAATCATAGCAATCGGTGAAACGGGGCTTGATTATCACTATGAAAGAAAAGATCAGCATCGCTTAAAGCAGAAGATCTGGTTTCAATGGCAAATCAATCTGGCAGATAAACTGGGTCTTCCGCTGATTCTGCATATCAGGCAGGCTGATGAAGATGCTGTTAAAATTCTTCGCAAAAACCAGAAAAAACTGCATGGTGGTGTTTGCCATTGCTTCTGCGGTGGAGCGGATATCGCCAGGATATATACGGAAGAGTTTGGACTATGTCTAGGTATCGGCGGAACATTGCTTATGAAGCCTGAGTATAGGAGACAGTTGGAAGAGGCTGTGATTACAACTCCTATAGAATACCTGCTCCTTGAGACTGACGGCCCATATGTTAAGCCAGAAAGGCCAGATGATGTCACTGGTAAAAAGTGGGCGAAGGCACGAAATACGAGTTTGATTCTTTCGAATATTGCGGAAAAGATTGCAGAATTGAAAGGCATGATGGTGAAAGATGTCGTAAGGATTACTGAAGAAAACGCAAGAAGAGTGTTCAAATTGAAATAGCAAGCGGATAGATAAGAGTATTTTGGTCGGCAGAAATTTTTTTCTGTCGACTTTTTTATATAAGGGTTTAAAACTATGTGTATATATATAAGGGTGCTCAATGATATGAGGGAGTTCACTGAAATCTTGGAGCAAATGAAAGAAAAGTCGAAAGCGGTGGTATAGGTAAACTTTTATTAGACTATATCAAGAATAAAAAAATTAGGTTACGATTAAACGTATACCAGAAAAATACTAGAGCCCTCTCTTTTTACCAAAGAGAAGGGTTCGATATTCAATGTGAAGGATTAGATGATGCTACTGGTGAAAAAGAATACACAATGTTATGGCAACAGAAATAGAAAGTGGATTTTGGGGGGGAATTTTATATGGAGTTTAAAAATAAAGTAGTGATTGTGACGGGAGGCGCGCAGGGCATTGGAAAGACCATTGCAGAGGAATTTCAGAAGCAGGGTGCCATTGTCTGCAGCATTGATAAACAGCCAGGAGTTTACTTTACCGGTGATCTTGCACAGCAGGATACATTGGAGAAATTTGCTCAAAAGGTGATTGCTGAATATGGTCATGTGGATTATCTTATCAACAACGCATTACCTTTGATGAAAGGAATTGACAACTGTTCTTATGAAGAATTCAATTATGCATTGAAGGTAGGTGTTACAGCACCATTTTATCTGGCAAAACTATTTCAGCCATATTTTTCTGAAGGAGCTGCCATTGTCAATATTTCATCTTCCCGTGACCGCATGAGTCAGCCGCAAACAGAAAGTTACACTGCAGCCAAGGGCGGGATTTCAGCATTAACTCATGCGTTGGCGGTCAGTTTTGCAGGAAGAGTACGAGTCAATTTAATCTCTCCGGGATGGATAGATACTGACTTTACCGAATGTACAGGAGCAGATGCAGTGCAGCAGCCGGTTCATCGTGTCGGAAATCCCATGGATATTGCCAATATGGTACTGTTTCTTTGCTCTGAAAAAGCAGGCTTTATTACAGGTGAAAATATCTGTATTGACGGTGGTATGACAAAACAAATGATTTATCATGGTGATTGTGGGTGGAGATTTGACATCTAAGTCACGTATTAGAAACACAAAATGTACAAAAGGAGAAGAACTATGAAATTTAAGATGATTCATGAAAATTACAATGTATCAGATTTGGACCGATCTATTAAATTTTACAACGAGGCCCTTGATCTGCACGAGGTGAGAAGAAAAACTACCGATGATTTTATTATTGTGTATCTGAGCAACGATGTAAGTGATTTTGAGTTGGAACTTACCTGGCTTAAAGATCATCCACAGCCGTATAATCTGGGTGAATGCGAATTCCACCTGGCATTCAAGGCAGAGGATTATGAGGCAGCGCACAAGAAGCACGAAGAGATGGGGTGCATTTGCTTCGAAAATGAAGCGATGGGAATCTATTTCATTGTAGATCCAGATGGATACTGGCTTGAGATTCTGCCGTAAAGCTGGTTGAGAAATCGAAAAAAATTTGCAACCCTGGCATTCTGGCCGTTTGGAAAGCAGTTTTTCAAGATGGCAAGACTTTCTTTCATGCCATTTGGTGCCAGTGTGATAGTATAGAATACAAAATTTAATGTGGCGATGATTGTAAGACATAATGTGAATAGAAAAGTATATTTATATGATATGGTGAATATAAAAAAGAAACGAATATATTTTGGAAATCATTTTACAATTAAATGAGTAACTTCAATGAAAAGCCAGCCCAGCTATTCATCGGAAAGACTATAGAAAAGCCTGGTTCAGATACACTGATTAATTTCAGTGCGTCCGAACCTGTTTTTTTGTTCCATTTGCAACGCTCGCTTCCAGGAGATTTCAATGACAAACCTTCTCTCATAAGGTATAATACTAAGCAGAGCATTTTGTTTTGCTCATCATGAAATGAGAGGGAGATCTATTTCAATGGATGTGAATGTGATCAATGAATTGCAAAACGGCCTAAATGCCGCATATATAAATGGTTCCGTGGCGGCGAATCTGGCATATAAGCCAGCGTTTGTATCGAACAATCCGGAAGAGGGGAAGAAGGTTATTTCATCCGTAGAGGATGAATTACTGCGCTGCGAAGAGTTTCAGATTAGTGTTGCATTTATCACAATGGGTGGTGTGACACCGCTTCTGCAGACGTTAAAAGAGCTTGAGAAAAAGGGCGTTAAAGGACAGATTCTTACAACAAATTATCTGAACTTTAGTGAACCGAGAGCGCTTGAAAAACTTAATAGCTTGAAAAATGTTACTTTGAAAATGTATGACGTGGAAGCGGCCGGAAATGGTTTCCACACGAAGGGATATATTTTCAAAAAAGAAGAGATTTATCGGATCATCATCGGAAGTTCCAATATGACAAGTGCGGCGCTGACGGTAAATAAAGAGTGGAATACAAAACTGATTTCTACGGAAAATGGTGAGGTTGCGGAAGAAATCATAGAAGAGTTCCAGAGGTTATGGAATAGTGAGTACGCTTTACCATATGATGATTTTTATGAAGTCTACAAAGAACGCTACAATATCATAAAACATCAGCGGGAAATCGCGAAAAGCGAAGAAATCCCGTCATTGGAAAAATATAGATTAAAGCCAAACTCTATGCAAGAGAGATTTATTGTGAACTTGCGGAAGATTCTGGAGCAGGGGGAAGAGCGGGCGTTGCTGATCTCTGCTACTGGAACAGGAAAGACATATGCATCCGCATTTGCTATGCGTGAGCTTGGTTTCAAAAGAGTATTGTTTCTGGTTCATCGTGTAACACTTGCGAAGCAGGCTAAAAAATCTTTTGAAAAAGTTTTTGATAAGAAAGTGACAATGGGATTGGTGGGAGCAGGCTTCTATGAATATGATAAGGATTATGTTTTTGCAACAGTAGAGACTTTGAACAGAGATACACATTTGTTTCAGTATCAGCCAGATGCCTTTGATTGCATTATTTTGGATGAGGCTCACCACAGTTCTAACAATATTTATACCAAGGTCATTAATTATTTCAATCCGAAACTGTTTTTGGGTATGACTGCGACACCGGATAAAAGAGATGATAATCAGGAAGGCAAAAATATATATGAGATTTTCCATTATCAAATCGCTCATGAAATCCGTTTACAGCAGGCAATGGAAGATAATCTTCTTTGTCCATTTCATTATTTTGGCATCAGTGAGGTTGTTTCCCTGGATGATAAAACATTGCAGGCTGCGAAGTTGACAGATGAGGAATTCAATCAGCTTACCAGTGATGAGAGAGTGAGGCATGTGATCGAACAGTCGGAATATTATGGCTACAGTGGCGATCGTGTAAGGGGACTTATTTTTTGCAGTCGTGTTAAGGAGTGTGAAGAATTATCGAGAAAGTTTAATGCTCTGGGATATCGTACAATTGCTCTTAGTGGTGCTGATAATGAAGAAAAACGGCAGGAAGCATTCGAGAGACTGGCAATGGATGAAGCAGATGCAACGGAGGAAATGCAGCCCTTGGATTATATTTTTTCGCGAGATATATTAAATGAAGGTGTGGATATCGTTGAGGTGAATCAAGTCATTATGCTTAGACCAACGCAGTCTCCCATTGTATTTATTCAGCAGTTGGGACGAGGACTTAGAAAGGCACCCGGGAAAGAATATGTTGTTATTTTGGATTTTATTGGAAATTATAATAATAACTTTATGATTCCGGTAGCTTTATCAGGAGACCGTTCTTATAACGCTGATGTAATCCGTAAATATGTAATCAGTGGAAATAGTACAATACCAGGGGCTTCAACTGTTCATTTTGATGAGATTTCCAAAGATAAGATATTTAAGTCCATCGATAAAATCAAAGGGATGAAAACTCTGATCAAAGAAAGCTATGTTTCTCTGAAGAATCGGTTAGGACGGGGTCCGCTTCTGTATGATTTCTATGAAAATCAGGAAATTGATCCATTGGTAATTATTAAAGAATATAAAACATATTATACCTTTATGCAGGCAATGGAAAAGGATAAATACAAGAATAGCCTAAACGAACAGGAGAAATTAACACTGGAGTATTTGTCCAAAACGATTCTCTCAGGAGTGCGCCCTGATGAGCTTGCAATATTAAGTCAATTGCTTTACAGAGATCATATAGGGGTTGCAGATTTTATAAAAGAATACCAAAAGACCTATGGAATTAAAATCAGCACATCACAGGTAAATGAAGCAATTCAGGTGCTGCAAGGACATTTCGTCAGCAAAGAAGCAGAATATCAGAAATTTCGTCAGATTGATATTCTGGAAAATGACCAATCAGGAATGATCCGAAGACTGAAAAGTTATACAGAAAGACTTGCACATCTTCAGTTCTACACACAGGTGGAAGATATTATAAAAGTCGGTATTGCCAGATATAAGGATAAGTATTTTCCGGGGCGAATTGTGGATAGTCCGTTTGTATTATACGAAAAATATTCCAGAAGAGATGTAAGCCTTCTTATGAACTGTGGCAAGGATTTGTCCTCTATTATGTATGGTATGAAAAGAATTGAAGATGATGTTTTCATTTTTATTACATATCACAAAGAAGAAAGTCAGGATGAAAAAAACTATGTAGATGGAAAACCTGATTATGCGGATGCTTTTGAGGATGATCTGATTTTTAAGTGGGACTCTCAGATTGGGAAAGGCTTGGATAGTTCATATATGAAAGATGTACTTGAAGCTGAAAGAAAGCACTTGCTTGTGAAAAAGTCAGATGCGGAAACAAGCTTTTATTACATGGGACAATTCACTGTGGTGGAAGCCAGAAATGCCCGGAAAGAAGATAATCGCGGACGTATGCAGCCGATCACGAAAGTAACGATGAAAATGCAGCATCCAGTGAGAGAAGATTTATTACGGTATTTACAGTCAAATATTACAGCATAAATGATTTGAGGTACGAAAAAGATGAAGACGATAAAAGTAGTTGCAGCAGTTATCTGCGACAATATGAAAGAAAAGAATAAAATTTTTGCAACGGCTCGTGGTTACGGTGAGCTGAAAGGCGGCTGGGAGTTTCCTGGAGGAAAAATCGAAGCAGGTGAAACACCTCAGGAAGCATTAAAGCGAGAAATCATGGAAGAACTGGATACAGAAATTAAGGTAGGGGATTTGATTGACACTATAGAGTATGACTATCCCACTTTTCACCTTTCTATGGATTGCTTCTGGGCAGAGGTCACAGCCGGTCATCTGGAACTGAAAGAAGCGGAAGCTGCAAAATGGCTTACGAAGGATCAACTGGACAGCGTTGCCTGGTTACCGGCAGATGTAACTTTGATAGAGAAAATTCGAAGGAACATGGATAACTGATTTTTAACATTATTTTCAGAGGGATAGTTATGATATATACAGTAAAACGAATTGAGGAAGACCTGGACTTCGGTTGTGAAGAGCGACCGAAAGGCGTGCCAGTCATGGCAATAGTGACGCTTATGAATTCTTCAGGAGAAGAAATAAGGATAAAAGCAGAGGATGCCATGCTCTATGAATGTAACATCAATGAAGGGGACAAGGTTTGCTTTGATGCAAATAACAAGTTGGAAAAAGTAGCACTTCCGAATTGATGGGAGTGCCGTTAAATGTTATTGATTATCGTTGTTTTTGGAAAGCTGTTTCTGCAATGCAGAAAGCTGAATATCAGGTTAATTCCACAATCATTGAATAGAGGAAAAGCTGTTCCAGGCGGTGTATGTGGATTCTGGGGAGCATTGGTGGACCAAGATGGTGTAAAAGAGATTCTTATATGGCCATAATCTCAGCGATTGACTATGTGGCAGAGAATTTCAATATACAAATGGAAAAGCCTGTTATAAAGTGTATTCATTCTGATAAGAACAATCAATGTATTAAGGAGAGGTGCCCATTTCATGAATAAGAAAAAAGTCGCATTTATCTGTGTTCATAATTCATGCCGTAGTCAGATAGCAGAGGCATTGGGAAAACATCTGGCATCAGATATATTTGAAAGCTATTCGGCCGGAACAGAGACAAAGCCTCAGATTAATCAGGATGCCGTTCGTATTATGAAAGAGATTTATGGAATTGATATGGAAGCAAATGGTCAGTATAGTAAGCTGATTACTGATATCCCAGATGTTGATATCGCAATATCAATGGGCTGTAATGTGGGATGTCCTTTTATTGGAAGAGCGTTTGATGATAACTGGGGACTTGATGATCCAACGGGGAAATCAGATGATGATTTTAAGGCTATAATACAGCGGATTGAGGAGAATATCTTTGAGTTAAAGAAAAGGTTGAGCGAGAACAAATAGAATACCTGCAGAACAAAATGGCAGCTTATCAGCTTTATGACACAGGATTTACTGTGACAAAGGAAGATAAGCTGCTTTCCTTATCTATCTGCAAGTATTCCAGTAGGATTCCTGTTTTGAGACGAATGTCCGGAAGGTGGGTAACTACTTCCTGTCCTTGCTATTCTCTATCTTTAGCTGTTGAATACAAAAATGATTTAGGAAGTTTAGCCTTTTGGTTGTCGGGATTTTTGCACAGCCATTTGGTGTAAACTGATAATATTAGAAAAAGAAATCAAGGGGGAACTGGCAGATGAAAGGTTATAACACAAGCAACGGATACATGGGATACGTAGAAGGCAAATACATTTTATTTGCCAGTGAACAGGAATATTTCGAGTTTATGCACTACAGGGGTTATATCTATGTTATACTTGAGTTGGTATTAAAGGATTTAGGATAATAAGCGGGAATCCTCGGCAATTCAATTACCGAAATGAAAGCGCAAACTGTGCATATCTGCACTCATAATAAATAAAAATAACAAAACGGTTTTCATTCAATTTCTCCCTATAAAAAGCTGTATTCGGCATTATAAAGAGAAAATATGTTCGATATTTTATTGCGAAATTTTTGATATCATGGTATCATATATGTATGAAAGAAAATCCATAACTGCGATCATGAAATACCTGAAGGGGATCTCCGGCAGGAAACTTTTCGAACGTTTTCCGGAAATAAGAAACCAGCTTTGGAAAGGGGAGCTGTGGAACCATTCCTATTATGTGGAAACGGTCGGATCTGTATCGGAAGAAAATATCCGCAGGTATATCGAACATCAGAGCAAAGCTTACTGATACGATGGAGGAGAGGAAATGCTGCTGTCAAAGAAAACATCCATAAAGGTCAGCCGGGAATATGCGAACCTCATCGGGCATATGTGCTATGCAGCATCCAAGCTCTGGAATGTCTGTAATTACGAGCGTCAGCATTACAAAGAAACAGGGATGGAGCAGTATCCGGACTGGTACTATCAGAAAAAAGCCCATAAAGAGGATCTGTGGTATAAACAGCTCCCGTCCCAGAC
>ENA-OZGU01000355-OZGU01000355.1-human-gut-metagenome-genome-assembly--contig:-NODE-355-length-34598-cov-6.350751_pt1 | contig 34598 bp, 15 predicted proteins | sample MGYA00244662_ERZ653670 | MGnify/ENA primary metagenome ERZ653670 (study PRJEB26926, sample SAMN06165224) | human gut metagenome | biome: ENVO:00009003; feature: ENVO:2100002; material: ENVO:00002003...
GACAACGACCTTTCCGGGGGTAATTTTTTTCAAAGCATCCACGACTTCCACAACGGAAATGAAACCGTAATTCAGGGGGTAAAAAATCTCGTCCAGAATCACGGTTTTCAAGGATTCGTCCTCCAGCCTCTGCCGGGCCAGCCGCCAGCCGTCACGGGCGGCGGAAGCGTGGCGTTCACGGGACTTTTCATCCCTGGCGCGGCCCGTAAATCCGGCCCCGGAACACACCACCTCCGCATTCGGAAACTGCCGGAGAGCCACTACCTCTCCATAGGAACCGTCGTGCTTGATAAACTGAATTACGGCCACTTTCCCGCCATGCCCCAACGCGCGCAGGGCCATGCCGAAGGCGGAAGTCGTCTTTCCCTTGCCGGGCCCGGTCAGGACAAGAATGCGGGAGCCTTTCATGCCCGGCATTATACAGCCCCTGAGAGTAATACCCAACCCAAATTCCCCTTGATTCCCGGCGTAAAATGCACTACCGGTCTCCGCATTCCCCTGCTGGTCAGGGATAAAACATCTCCCCGGGCAGCACAAAATTTCATGAAGCACAGGCACTCATGCCATCTCCGCAAACCTGTGGGCAGACGTGAATAGGACTTTACAGAACCGCCCTCCTCACGGTAGCTTATGCCCGCGCTTGTTGCATGGAGAGATGGCAGAGCGGTTTAATGCAGCGGTCTTGAAAACCGCCGTGGGGCAACCCACCGTGGGTTCGAATCCCACTCTCTCCGCCAGTTTTCAGATTTTAAGATGAGTAAAACCCTTGATTTCTCAAGGTTTTTCGTTTCCAGGCTGTAGTGTTCTGTGCTGTGGCATGAATCTCCTGTACATCTTTTCAAAAGGGACCTATATACTTAGTAACAAGTAAATAACTCTAATTTTTATCTATCTTCCATGATCCATGCGTTCAGATCGATATATTCCGGTGGGGCGGATTTTCCTTTCAAGTCGTCAAAACAGCAATCCGCCATGCGCTTGAATATTTCCGGATATTGCTGAATGAAGTTTTTTGCACACTTGCATTCATCTTTTTCCCCCCAACCGCAGGGGGGCGAGAAATTGTAAATGATCTGGAGAGAATCAAGGAGATTCCGGAGATTGTTTTCCACTTGTTCCGGGTTACTGTTGCTTACATGGAAAGCGTACGCACAAGTATCGATTCCTTGCGCCCGGTTTTCCTTAAGCAGCAACGACGGATTGACCCGGAGACGTTTTTCTTGAGGACAGTTTTCCTCTGTATGCCGACTTTCCCGGCCGACGTTCCACGGCATTCCGAGAATTCCCGTCCGGACGGAAGGATAGCGTTTTTTAATGCATGAAGCGAGAAGAAGGCAGGCAAGGGCTTCTTCCGCCCTCCCTGCCAGGAGAATGCGCTTCGCATGCGGGGTGGCGGCGAGAAATTCAAGGATATCCCGTTTCATGTTGTCCAAATGGTCTTCCAGGTTCCAGGAAGAATAACGGATACGAACGACGGGACGCCCCGTTGAATGCAGCCACGGTTTTTCCGGGGCGCCGCAGAGAGCAATGACATATTCATCCACAGTAGAAGAGTCCGGCGCCATGAATGAATAGGAAGAGAACCAGTAATTACCGTCCTCTCTGCGAAGAAAGGTTTCCTTTCCCCAGTAATCCCAGCCTATGACGAGTTTTTTGTCCGAGTATTCAAGGATTTCGCCTCCATCGTTGCAATTTAAACGCTTTCCCCTGTTTCCCGTGATGCACAAGCCATCCGTCCAATCCTGCTGGCGCAAATGAATAAGGGAGGAGGCATGGGGAGGAGATTGAAGGAAGGCGGCTTCTTCCTTCTTCCGTAAACGGTAGGCGCCTTCTTCCATTTTCGTAAAGGTTTCCACGCCCCATTTATCCCATTTCAATGTGATTTCCACTCCGGTCAGAGACAGCACGTCGGCTTCATCCCGAGGGCCGTCCAGGCGAATGGCCCGTCCATTGCTGATTTTCATGCATCCTTTCCAGTCAGAATGGATGATGTCCACGAGGTGTTCATCATTCCCGGCATCTGTAGAAGCACCGTTCTGCATTTTCCGGAATTCCTCGGAAACAGTACCTCCCCGCATGATGGAAGCATTGCTTTTTTGCATAATCAGATGGCTGTGAATTCCCCGCTTTTTCAGATAGGGAGCTATGTCAGCACACCCGTGTTCCAGCATGACGGTCTGGAATAGCTGGTCTTCCGCAAAGCCAAATTGATAGAATCCCGTTTGCCTTAAACAACGGTACATGGCTTCCTTCATAGCCGCGCGGTCGGTTTCCCAAGCCAGCAGATCCTCCATGACCCGCCGCGACATGACTTGAGCCGGCCCCAGGGCCAGCAGGAAGGATTTTTCCAGATAAGGGTATCCTTCATGCCGTTTCAGCCACAGGCCCTCCCCACGGTGGCAGCTTGAATAACCATCGGGCAACAGGGCATGAAAATCGGCAACATGCCGGAAGTAGTCCGGGTCATAGAAGTCATCATCGTCAATCTTGGCAAAAAGGTCATAGGATGAAATATCCAGGCCACGGACGGTATCCATAAAGTTGGTAAGCTGGTTTCTGTTAGGGCAGAGGCGCAGCGTCACTCTTCCGGCATCGATGAACGGCTGCACATGGGGAAGCAGAATCCTGCGGGCCGTTTCAGCCGAAACTCCCTTAACTGCTGCAAATACATGCAGATGTGGATAGCTCTGGTTCATCATGCAGAGAATCTGGCGAAGGAGGTCTTCCACCCGCTTGTATGATGCAATGCATGCCGCCATATTGAATGGCCGTCCAAGTGGCCGTTTTTGAGAAGGAGAAACTGTTTCCGAAACCGTCCATGGTTTCCCATCGTCATACCGCGGCATAAAAACTCCCCCGTGAAGCAACGGTTCGTCCTTTCCCTCCATGGAGGCAGGCTGCCGCCCAGCATTTCCCTCTCTGAAAATTTTCTTGAAAAACAAGGCAGCTTCATCCAGCAGGCCATCCACGCCGATCTGTCCCTCGTCAAACAAGGGGCCCTTGAAGTAGGAGAGGTATTCGTCAACATTCCTGTCCAGGTGCTCCACATACCGGACCAGTTCCGCATGATTGCGAAAATCACGAGCATTGATGAACCGCCCGGGGTTGAATTCGCGGCAGGCATCCGGTGCTCCCCAGTAGACGGGCAGGCTTCCGGCAGCAAAAGCATCCGTCAGTTTTTGCGTTATGTAACCGGGGGAAGCATAGTTTTCAAACGCTATGGTGAATTTGTACCGGGAGCAGAATTCGACTTTGTCTTTAACGATCATGCCCGTGTTGTTCAGAAGCTGGCCGGAACTGTCTACGTATTTGTGTTGGGAAAGAGTTTCCAAAAAACGGACGGCTTCTCGGAATTCTCCCCCGGAATAGACGAAATTACAGAATTTTTCATGACGGTTGACAATATCCCCTGGAACGGAGGAGTATTGTTCAATGTGACCCGTCCTGCGGATATAGTCGGCGTTTAACCACGCAGGAAAACGAAAATGACGGTCCCCGGAAAGCGTTCCATCTCTCAGGCTTGTCAGGGAATAGCATCCTTCCTTCCAGCGCGGCAAAACAGGTTCTTCCGTATAAAACAGACGAGGACCTTTAAAGTAACGTGCGGCATTTCCAAAGATTGAATAAATCAGCAAGTCGGCACGGGCCAGGTCATCCACAAAAACAGCGCCCAAACGTTCTTTCAAGATCAGGCCCAGAATGTGGTTTTGCGGTTTGAACCCGGATTCAAAGTCGGTAAAAGCTATGCAAACGGGAGAGTCCATCCGAGTGACGTGAGATAAGAGTTTTTCCGAGAAAACATGCGATTTCCTGTCCAACCGGCATCAAACGAAACTAGTCCAGGCGGAGATGCGCATACGGGCTTTTTGCCTCCTGCAATAACGGCAGAATACGAGAGAGAAAGCACTCCTGCAGAGCCGGCTTTTGAGAAAGAGGGATGACTTCATCGTCATGAAATTCCCGGATGACATTTTTGTATTTAGCCGTTTTCATGAAGTGCATCCAGCAGGCATCAGGATAAGGGGTCACCTGCGGATGAGCGGTTATATCCACTTCGTAAGGCGCCGCAATTCCAAAGCGGGGCAAGTTGTTCATGCCGCAGATGAGGGAGTCGCCACCGCCATTTACCGGCCGAGGACCATAAATCATCAATCTTTGCTGATGAACCAGGGTATTGTGCCCCCGGATGGAGACGCAATCCTCCGGACCGGATATCATTTGAAAGGCCGCTTCCAGTTCCCGGGTAAAATAAATTTGGTCAGCGTCTATTTTAGAAACGCAAAACAGCTGCCCTTCATAAAGACGGCGAATGAATTCCATGCCGAAATTCAAGTAGGTGTCAATTCTGTTTTCCCGGGGAAGGCTCCTCAAGTCATCCACGGAATGAGGAGGAACGACATGATGCGGATAATGAAGAAAGCTGACCCGGCATTGACAAGCGTGGCAAAGGTGATGTTCCCATTCCTTGACCAGGTCAATGCTGCGGTCATCCATATCCGCCCAGAGCACCACAACGTGGTCCAGAACGGGAGCTACGCTCAACAAACATGGGATAACTGCGTTTTCTTCATTGAGAACACGGAGAAAACCTATCCGTTTCATGTTTTCGGCCAATTTTGTTTTTTGTGATTGGCATTCCATTTTTTGATTAGGGATTTTTCATTATTGAGGGATTTTGCGAAACGCCTAGGCGGATATACGCAGATTTCTCACCTCCCCATGGTTCCCGCTTTCCGTTTCCATCATCCGGAACATTTCTTCAATCCAGGATTGAACCAATGCCGGCTTTTCCTTTACCAGATGTACGATTTTTCCGTGAACAACAGTATGATGTTCCTTGCTGCCAGCCTGATGGGCATATGTTTTCAGAAGGTAAGGAGCCAATCTGTTCGTCGCTTCTTCATCAAGAGTCCAATGTTGACTGGTACTGTAAAAGGCAAACAAACAAAGTCCGGAGGATTCCGGCTGCTGAAGCAGTTTGAGAGGATCTCCATAACGCTCCAAAAGATTTTTAAACGGTCTTTTTTTCCTTATCTGTTCATGAGATGGGGAAACTCTTATTCCCCGGTATACAGGAGACTGTCCACTTAAATCCACCGGCCATGGGCATCCCCACACGCCAATATGAAGATGCGGGAAATCCTTTTTCAATCGCTGCGCCAGAATAAGGGCTGCAAACGCATCCTTGCAAATCCCCATCAGCAGGACGGATTGAAGCCGGGGCATCTTTCGTATTCCTTTTTCAACATCACGATACATGCGTTCCAGCAGCAGCAACCCCTCCCATTGATGATACCTCATGCCGATAAAGGGACGGCTGGAATGCCGGAACACGGAGTTATAGCCGTCATACGGGTTGATGAGCAATTCCCGCGCGTATTTGTTCACTTCATTGATGGTAGAAGAATAATGATAGTCAAGGTACTGATATTTACCCTCTTCCATCCTCAGAAATTCTTCAGTCCCCCAGTTATCCCATTTAAGAACGAGTTTGTTTTCATCATGTTGAAGTATGGTTGCGTGGTCATTGCGGTGAAGCCGGCGTCCCCGTTTTTCATTCATCTGAAATTGGTCTGTCCACTGAGGATGGCTGATGAGAATGGTGTCCACAGGAAGCAAGCCCGGTGCGGGAACATTCCCCTGGGAAGAAACCGGCGGCGCCGGGACGGAGTAATGAAATTCACCGGCGGCATCTTCCAGAATGGGAATGACTCTTCCGCTGTCAATGAGGGACTGCATGTAGGCATTTTCCGTTGGCGCATGATGCTTTGAAGAACCCGCGGCCCTCAGGTTCATATCCGTATCTCCCAAATAGTAAAGCTGGGCTTCAGGGAATAAATAGTCCGCCAGACAAAGCGCCTTGCTCAACGTGGTAAAATTGCCCGTGCTGCGGTGAACTTCCCCCGGCATGAATTTCCAGTTTTCCAGCCCTTCCCTACAAGCAAATTCATTGGAATAGCCCAATTCTTCATTGTTGAAGTAAATTTCCGGGACTCCGCGTAAAATTTCCATATGCCTTTCCCCAGGGGAAAAAGCCAGGTATCCGGCGAAGCAGGAAACAAGAACAATATCCGTCCTTTTTCCCGCCAGACCGGAATTCAAGTTATCCATTTTGCTGATTCTCATTACTTTGTCGCAAGAGTCGACAAAAGAGGAATAGTTGCGTTTCAAATCACGTTTATTTGAGACGATGCAAATGCGTTTTTTATGCCCTTCTGAAGCCAGAAAACATTGCCAGTCTTTAAATTCACCTAACCGTGACAAGGCTTTCCACTCTTCTTCCGTATCAATTTGCAGACAACAGGGAAAATCATTCGGGTAAGGGCAGGAGCCGTCATCAAACATCGTACCCGATTCCAGAAATTTTTTCCGGGTAACAACATTAATATTTCCGTCAAAAAAATAGAAAAATTTCTTGGCGTCCTGTTCCCGATGCGCCAGATGGAAATGTCCCTCCATGTGACCAATCATTTTGGTTTTGCGGGCCGTGTAAGCGGATTGAATTTTCCCTTTTTCCATGTCTTCCGCCATTTGGCGCAACAGTCCCCGACGACGGAAGGGAGAAGTCGGCTGAAGTACGGCGAATATGTCACAGGAGAAACGGGTCAATACCTGGCGTACGCAATTTTCCATTCGGCGGTCGTCCACCGTCTCCCGGAAGCACCGGATGCCTTCCCGACGGCAGCGTTCCAGAACTTCTTCACTGTCCGTACTGACAACCGGAACAAATCCTTCCTGGAGGGCATAGGAAACGGAATACAGGAACAGGGGCCTTCCATTCAACAAGCGCCTGTTTTTATCCGGACAGCGCTCCGAATGTTTTTTAGCCGGAATAATGGCCAGCTTGCGGATGAATTGGGAAGCCGTGTCCTTCCCTTCCGGACAGAACACGGGAAACGGAGTTGCCGCCAGCGATTGGGGCAGCAGAAGTTCCGCCTTTCCCGTCCATTGTTTTCCGTCATCATGACGGGACATGACGGGATAGCCGTGATGCAGACGGCAAGCCTCCGTACGCGGCCTGCCAGTCCGGCATATATTCCCGCTGCATGAAATCATGGAAAAGAATTCTGCCAGACGGTTCATATATTCTCCGATGTCCGGCTGGCCCGGTACAAAAACGGGACCGTCCATATAACTGAGGTAAAGGTCTTCATCCTGATCAAGACGAATCACATATTCAGCCAGGGCCTCCGGGGTGGAAAAGTCCGCGGCATTGACGAACCGGGATGGATTGGCCTCCATCCCTGCATCGGGGGCTCCCCAATAAATGGGAAGGGAAAGAGCGGCAAGAGAATCAAACAGTTTTTCAGTCACGTAACCAGCAGCCGGATAGTTTTCAAAGGCAATCGTGAATTTGCAGGAGGAGCAGAAAGCTATTTTATCCCGAACGCAGGAGCCCATGTTGTTCATGACCATCCCGCCGCAATCTACATGCTTGTACCGGGAAAGCAGGCGCAGGAAATGAATTCTTTCCGGAGCATTCCCATTGGAATACACAAAGCTGCAAAACCGGGTATGCCTGGACAGAAGGGATTTTCTGTCTTTGGAGTATTGTTCTATTTTTCCCGTTCTTCTGACAGGGCCATTGTTCATCCAGCAGGGCATCCTCAAATGACATTCGGGATAAGGAATATCTCCCTTCATGAATGAAATGGCATAATCGCACTCATCCCAACGCGGTTTGACGGATTCCCCCGTATAAAAAACTCGAATCCCCTTAAAGTTCTGATGTTTTTCTCCAAAAACGGAGTAGATTAAAAAATCCGCCTGATCCTGGTCATCCACAACGGTCATGCCCAGTCTTTCCGTCAAAACCGCGGACAGAATATTATCATGTGGATCAAACCCCGGCCAGAAGTCCGCAAAAGCGGCACGTTTGACCTGCCGGGAATTTATATCTGTTGCCTCAACCATGCGTGACCTCCGTGTTTTTGAAGAGATTTATCCTTTACGATCATTTTTACTTTCGGTTTGATCGCCATGAGATTTTTTTGATTAAAGTCCAATGTTTCAGGGAATAAATATTCAGGAGATAAAACAAGGGGATGCCGGCCAATCACATATTTATTGAGGTGGCTTTCATCGTGCCAAACGGCAATGACACCGTCCTCAAGATCCCGCCTGACGGCATCCGCCAACTCCCGGCACATGCGGAGATAGTCTTCAGCCCTTCCCCCGTTAAAGCCTCCGGCGACATAATATTCTCCTTCGGAATGGAGCACCCGCGCCCGGGACATTCCATTTTTTTCGTAGGGGTAAGTGGAACGGGGGCGTTGGTAGTACCCCGGATGAAGCGTCACCATGAGACCCTGCCGGTTCATCGGGAAAATTTCCTGACCGACAGGCCCTACGGGAAGCAAAGTTCCATTCATGAAATAAATGTAGTCATATTGCTGCAATTCCTCCCGAACGGTTAAAAAAGTCTCAAACCTTCTCAAGGTTTCCATGGGCCACGGATAAAACGGCTTGCGGACAAGAGTCACGTCATCGCCGGTTTCCACTTCCGGATGATCCGTGAACAGAAAATAATGCACATCATGCCCTGTCAGGAAATATTGTTTGGAGGCCGCATAAAACTCATCCCAGAACGTCATATAACGCCCTGTGGCTATAAACAGGACAGCCACTTTTTTCCGGGGAGAAAAAGGTTCTTCCTGTCTGCCGCCGCTCGACAAATAGAAGGTTCCATCCTCCATCTTTTTAAACGCCTCCACGCCCCAGCAATCCCACTTGAGAGTTATTTTCTCATCAGTGACGGAGAGGACGTCCGCTTCGTCGTCCCGTTCAAAACGGCGCGCCCTGTTCCCAAAGACACGGACAATATCATGCCATTGCGGATGATGCACTTCCATGAGACGCTCCTCATTAACCTGGTTCGTAGAAATGTTCCAGTTTCTGCCCCGGAAATCTCCCGGAACCAGCCCTCCGCGCATCACGGAAGCATTGCCGGTCTGAATCGCCAGATGCATTGGCAGGGCCATTTCCTGTACATACCGGGTGCGGTTGCTGCTTCCGGTATCCAGCATCATCATGTGCATGAAGTTGTCTTCCGTAAATCCATACCCGGCATGACGGAGCCTGGGCGAGATCTGGGATATCATGTGAGGATTGGTCTCACAAATTATTAATTTTTCCAGCACATCCCGGCTCAATACCAAGGTGGGGCCAAAGCAGCCGAAAAATCCGTTTCCGGAGAAGGGATACCCTCCACGCACGCTTAGATATTCGCCCGGCCCGCAATAAAAGCTGCTGAATTCCGGCGGAAGATGCAGATGGAATTTATTGACTGACTTGAAATAATCCCTTCCGTACAAATCATCGTCGTCAATTTTGGCGAAAAGATCGTAATCGGAAACGTTCAAATCCCTTATCGTGTCCAAGAAATTGGATAGCTGGTTCTTGTTGGGGAAAAGCCGCATCGTCAAACGGCCTTCATGAATAAAATGTTCAAAGAGAGGGAGCACTGTTCTGCGGTACGTGCCTTCCGGTATCCCCTTGACAGCTGCGAACACATGAAGATTCGGATAGCTCTGATCCATCATGCACCAAATCTGCCTCTGCAAATCCGTCAGACGCTTATAGGATGAGAGACAAACAGCAATTTTGCAATCGGGCCTCTGCTTAGTCCGTTCGTGCTGGTAAAACAGATTGTGGCGGGCCACACGGATCTTGAGGTCTCCATGGCTGTTGGCAGCCTCCAGGGCAATATCAGTCGGCAACCGGTAATCGGCAAAAACCCGGGCCACCCTGGGGCGTCGGGCAGCAGGGATGACGAGAGCATGCGTTCCCCATACGTAGGAGGTATTGGCATCCGTCTTTCCCGTTTTGAAATCTTCAAACAAGATTTCATCAGATTCCCCCGGAGCCCCTTGCGGAGACCATACTGCATGATGGAACAGCCGGAAAATATCCGTCTCCGGATGCTCCTTCATTTCCTTCCTGAGAGCCGTTTCCAAGCGGGAAGAAGCCACCATCGGCACGGCATCGCTTTCTCCGAAAATAATCAGGTCACTCCCAGCATAATTTCTGTCCTCCAGCAGACGTATGAAAGATGCCCTCAGAGAACGGACGTGCGAACGTTCCGCAGACGCCGGGGACCGTCCCAGGTAGGATGCACTTTCCTCTTCCCGCGCATCCCTGAGGGGGGAAAGATCCGCGGTAGAGGGATAGAGCTCCAGCTCATAACCCATCCGGTGCAATTCCGAAGCTCCCTCCGACTTTTCCCCAGGAGACACAATCAAAACACATTTCATAAAATGTACCTGTTAAAGTTTAATCCATTGCGGGCAGAAAATGTCCTGCTCGTCCTCAATCTTTCCGGTAAACCACTGTTTTTGAATAAAAACCCTCTGCTGGTCTCCAAGCCATGCCCCCCACCAGGAAAAGGAGGAACAGGAAAGGACGAGTTCCTGCATGGACGTCAATTCCCGGAGGGCGTCCAGCGTCTCATGCTCATCCATGACTATTTCAAAACGCGTTGCTTCCGGAACGCCCTCCATCAATTTCCGGGCCAATTCCGGAGAATCGGAAAAGACGACCAGCTTACTGATGTTGCCGGAAAGCCTCCGTAAAGCTTCATTAAGAAAGGGAACATCCGGCGTATGGTACATGTCTGTACGGTCAAGATAGTCCCCCATCCTTATATGAACGCCGGCCACGCCCTCCTGGACGGGAGCAATAAGAGGAGCAAACAGGGAACGGATTTCTTCCGCAACATCCTTGAAATACCGCTCACTCTGGAAATACCCTCTCAGGGCGCCGTAGCGAACCGTTTCAGGAATGGGATGGTAGGAAAATCCGGGCTCCCTGTATGTCACGGGATCGTTATATCCACCGTCCGGGCACAGCGAACAGGCCTCACCCAGATAAGTCATCAGCTCCCAGGTCTCGGAACTGTATCTCCAGGGAATACGGCATCCCACACCCAGCCGGAGAGCATGCGCATAGGAAGCAGCTATCTGGAACAGATGATTGCACGTACGCGAGCCGGGCATAAACTGCGTCGTGACGTAACCGGGAGATGCCGGAACAGAAGCGGGACGCAAGGATAAAAATTTACCGGTAACAGTCTTCTGCGGTTTCCGGGCATCCAGGCAAACCGTGCCCAGCAGGTCAAAAGGATGTTCATCCCTGTCGGATCGCCTTTCAAGACACTGAAGGTGCAAATGGCGGGAATTACCCGGAGCATGCTGGGAAACCTGGAACCCCAGCTCTTCCAAAACATAACTCAGGAAATCGGCAGACCACAGGGACTGTTGCTTGTAGACTTCCATAAATGCACACAAATCATTCTCCGGAGTGTGATTTCCTTTCCCCTGTTTCTTCATGTATTGCCTGAACGCGGGCGTCATCACCCCGCGCATCAGGCGCACGTCCCGGAAACTTAATCGTAAGATTCCTCCGGGTTTTAGAGCACGGAAGGCTTCCGTGAAAAATCGGCAGGCCTCTGCAGACGTTACTGTTCCAATGACATGCTCCAGATAAAAAGCGTCTACGGAATCGTCCTTCCACGGGAGCGGCCTGGTAATATCATAATTGGGAGCGTCCAGATTCAACCAGCCATTCAACCTCCGGGTGCCGCACCCCAAATGGATATACAGCAGAGGAGATTGGTCCATGATTTCCACGTTGCCGGAAGAAAGACGGCGTTCAGCCCATAACCGGGCCAGGGACGGCATGTCCGACCGCTGGAATATCTCCGTTTCAGACCCGATAAACCGTTCTCCCTCCAAAAGGAGCTGCTCCATAGGCCACATCTGCCATTTCAGCTTCAGTTCACCCTTGGAGCCAATGCTCCACCAGCCATAGCAGGAAGTATCCCGTCTCCTGAACGCCCCGTTGGAATAAAACAGCATTTCCCCTTTCCAATGAAGATGAACAACATCGCACACAGCGGAGGGAATTTTGTAATTAAACGAATACAGGGCCTGCATGATGTCGGGAGAACACCAGTGGGCCGTTACCATGTCATTATCCCGTTCCGGGTAATAAACATTGGACATGTAAAGCCGTTTCGTGGATTTCAAGCGGCCTCCGAGCCTGCCTGCCAGTTCACCTACGATCACATCCTCTGCCCCGCATTCCGCAAAACCCGGCGCATTCACAAGCTTTTCCACCATGCTGCGCTTCAGCAGGTAGCCCGCCCCTCCGCTCGGTGAATTGCGAAGCGCAACCATCGCATCCCCAATCAGATCATAATCTTCATCTATCAAGGAGGTCAACCGGCTCAATTCCAAATACGTATCGTCATCACATTTAAAGAGCCATTCAAATTCGTAATTCTCCAGCGCGTAACGAAAGAAGGATTTCACTTTTGCGGGGAGCTCGTTGTAGCCATCGGGCGCATCAAGCCCCACCGTATCTTCTTCTTCCCCCTCCGGAACCCGGTTTCCTCCTACAAAGAACATGCATTCAACGTTCTGCGCGGGATGGGCCAGCCAGGTAGACCTTACCGCTTTCCGTTTATCTCCCGTTCCATGGCATGAACAAATGCCTACGACAATATTTGTTTTCTTTTTCATGGTTTTTCCTCCCATTTCTAAGCCGGCAGTTTTTCCACCGCGTCAAAGACTTCCTCCCAGCTGGCTACAGACGCTTCCAGCCCTCCAAGCTCCAGTCCACGCTCCCGCGCCGCGTGGGCCATGTCGGACCTCAGGTTGGGCTCGTAGGCCATCTTGCTGGCGTAGTAGATAAAATCCCTTTCATGGTCGCACAGCCATCCGGTCTTGCCATGCTCCACCATCTGCCTCCAGCCTCCACGGTTGTCCACCACAAGCACGCTTCCGCTTGCCATGGATTCAAAACCGACACGCGGCCAGTTCTCCGTCGTGTCCGTCGGCTGGAGCACGATTTGGCAGTGCTTGTAAAAGTCCTGCTGGCTCACCTCCCTCTGGTCGCGGGCCGTGCGTATCCAACTGTAAGGCTCTCCGATTTTCTCCCGGCTCCTCTGGTCAAACCCCAGAAAAAGGCCACGCTTGAAGACAGGCGCCACGAAATATTCATAAATATGGAGCGTATTGGCCGCAAATTTGTCCGCGTCCTGGCGCGAGATGCGCCCGCAGCCGAAGTATTCCTGCGTCCTCTCCTCAATGAAGGGGAAGGATTCGTTGTGGAAGTAAGGCTTGAACGTCATGAAAGCAATGGTAGGGTCGTCGTTGCAGCGCTTGAGCAGGGGCATGTTCTTCTGCCTGACTTCCTCGTTCTGGTAAAGGAACATGGCAATGAGCCCCTGCTTCATGAGTTCCTTTTCCTTGTTGAAAAGCCAGGTCATGCAGTTGACAAAGATGGTGCGTTTGGTGCGCTGGCGAATGGCTGGCATGTTTTCCAGGAATTCGCCGTTGCAGAATCCGATGATGGCATCCCCTTCCTGCAGGACTGTCCAGTCGTTGGGAGCGTGGATATGAACGCCCATACGGATCATTTCCAAATAAAGGGCTTCATTTTCAAATCCGCCGTTGGTGGGGATGATATGGACGTCAATACCCATGTGGAGCCAGACCAAAATCTGGTGGTGGAGTTCAGTTCCCGCGCCCCCGTAGAGACTGGGGAACCCGTTGACATAGATCTTTTTCAATGTGGTGCTCATGAAATAATGGAGTTAGATGTTGAACGAATTCATTGATGGACGCTAGCACGCTGCCTTTTAAGCTGGCAATGGGTAAATTTTGAAAATATGGCAAAGAAATATGTGCCACCGGAGAAGAATCCCCTCCCTTTTCACACGTTGCCATCCGCCTCAAAAACTCACCAAATATCATAACGTTCCCGACGTGTTTACGTTGTTAGTTTTTGATTCATGGTAGTCGCAACCATTGAACAAACATCATTTCATTGCCATGAACAACACTTTCAACATCGGCGCCATGGACACCGTCTACCCCTTCATTCCCATGTACCCCAACGGACAGCCCCAGGGCAACTTCCTGGTCAACGGACTCTCCGCTCCCGTCCTTATCCCCAAACGAACTGCTTCCAACAACACCCGGCACGAATAGTCCGGATACCTCAAGGTCATGGCTCCCGCCACCTGTTTTCTCCACCTCCACGCCCACTCTTCCATCTCCCTTTCCATCCCCGCCAAGGATCTGGAACTCTCCACGGAGCCGGGCTCTTCCACCCCTCTCTGCCGCAGATCCAGTTCGACCAGGGATACTACTGGTGCCATATCGTCCATCAACACCAGCCCGACCAGGGATCGGAAGCCGAGTTCTGCATTGTCCTGATATGCGACAAGGAAGGAGAGCCCGACCTGGATTATTACCTGCTGGCGGAAAACACGCCTGCCGGCAAGGAAGGAGAAACCGTCCTGACTCTGGTCAACCTGTACCAGGAGGTGGAAGAAGGAGATTCGTCGAGCAGTTCGGCAGGGGGAGGAGATTCGTTTGAGTTTGACCCCAAGCCAAGCAGCAGTTCGAGCTCTTCCTCCTCGAGCAGTTCGTCTTCCAGCTCCCTGCAGAGTTCTTCGGCTCCGGAGCCTCCGGATTCCTCCAGCAGCGCACCGCCTTCTTGTTCCAGTTCGTCGTCTTCCAGCAGTTCGAGTTCTTCCTCGTCCAGTTCCTCCAGCAGCTGGTCGTCTTCCAGTTTCCACAGCAGTTCTTTGGAGCCCCAGGAGCCGGATTCCTCCAGCAGCGCTCCGTCTTCCAGCTCGTCGTCCAGCAGCAGTTCCAGTTCTTCTTCGTCAAGCAGTTCTTCCTGGTCCTCGTCAAGCTCATCGAGTTCTTCGTCTTCTTCCAGTAGCAGCAGTTCCAGTTCCCTTTCCTCTTCTTCCAGCGAGCCGGACCAGGAAGAGGAACCCTGCCCCTGTGAATGTGAGTGCAATGAGGAAGGGGACGAACATTGTGTCCAGACACATCCCACTCCGGGGGATCCCGAGGGAGAGCAGGATTGCCAGGGCAACGCCTGCATCAACCCTCCCCCCCCGGCAGGACCCACGCCTCCGGTTCCCGCCAGGTTCATGCGGACGGCACGCTCTGCCGCCGCCCCTCACGCCCCGGCTTCCAGCGCCTTTTCCATGCGCTACAACCATCCCATGGCCTGGAGCGCTTCCTTCTCGGCTGACGAGCGCCGCGTCACCGTCAAGCGCCCCTCCGGAAGCCATCTCTATTTCAAGGCCCAAGAGGGAAGCAGCGACGCTTCTCCCATCGGCTCTTCCAGGAAGAGCGACTACCGTGTGAGGCTTCTCAACGAAGATCTTACTCCCAACCTCCAGGGTACTCCCGCCTTCATGGACATGGTTCTTCCCGGCGGCATGGTCCTGCGCTTCTCTTCCTCCACCAGAGAGGTCGTGTCGGTCACCAGCTTTTCGGGCCATGTGACCTCTGCCGAAGAGTACTTCAGCAAGGTCCAGGTCACTTACCATCAAAACGGCTCCCTTGCCAGCGTTTATTCCCGCGCCCAGGGGCTGATGAGAAGCATTTCCGAAGGCGACAGGCTCACCCTGGAGTGGTATGCTCCCGGCAAGGCTGTCCCGGACGGGGAAGGCGGGTTCACCGTTGCCGGAGAGCCCTGCAAAACGGCAACCTACGAGACCTCTCTTGAAAACGGAGTGACGGTGACGCATATCACCAACCGGCGGCCCGGCCAGGAACCGCATTTCATCGAACGTCGCGAGGAAGGCAACAAGGTGACCATCATCAAGGGCGAGGGAGAGGAGCGCACCGTTCGCACCATTGAACGCAACGCCCTTCCCGATTCCAAGTGGGAGCGCATCGAAAGGGTCCAGGGCATCAACGAGGAAACGCCCGCCTCCTGTACCCGGACAGTGAAGAAGTATACCGACGGTGGCTGGCTGACCATCAGCCGGACGGAGGGATACAAGACCCCTCTGGCCAGGACCACCCTCTATACCTACAACGACCAGTTCCGGATGTCCCTGGAACTCAAACCCAATGGCGGCTATACGCGCTACGAGTACGACGAGCAGGGACGAGTGGTGCTGCAGGCCTCTCCCTGGGCCGGAGGCGGTGAAAAGGGGACACGCACGACTTACGCCGACCTGCGCTTTAACGACTTCAGACCCGCTACGGAAACCGAGGTGGTTATTGCCGAGGATGGAGAAGAAACCCAGCTTCTCAAGCGCACCTACACGTATGAAGACAGCCCGCAGGCCACCCGCACGACCGTGACGGAAACCGCCCTGGGTTCCGACCAGGTCCATGCGAGCATTTCGGAAACCTATGGTGAAGGAGCCGAATACCCCTACGCCCGGGGCAGGCGGAAGATGAGCCAGGGCGTCAATGGCGTCCAGACGGTCTATTCCTATGAAGCAACCGCGGAATACGGGGCCGTCCACAAGGTGACGGAGACCGTGCAGGCCAACGGAAGCATCGTTCCCGGACAAAGTACCCGGAACGTAGAGTACATCGCTGAAAACGGCGCCACCACCAGGAAAGAACAATACGTTCACACCGGAAAGGACTGGTCGCTGATTGCCTCGGAGGACTACGAGTACGACAACGAGCAAAGGCTCGTCAAGACGACGAAGGGCAACGGGCGCACCAGCACGACGGAATGGATGTGTTGTGGCCCGTTGAGGGAAACCGATGAAGACGGCATCACCACTAGCTACGGCTACAACACGGCCAAGCAGCTGGTGGAAACCATCCGCTCAGCTACTGAGACTACGCCAGAAACGATTACCTCCTACATGAAGGATGCGGCGGGAAGGACGATTGCCACACGCCGCGACATAGGAGCCATGACGACGACGGAAAGCATGGAGTATGACGATCAGGGACGGGTCGTTTCCTCTACGGACATCCTGGGACGGGTCACCAGGAAGGAATACAGCGATGACGGACTCACCACCACCGTCGCCACTCCTGCAGGGGCTACCCTGGTCACTCGAACCTACTACGACGGCACAACCACCTTACAAGGAGGAACGGGGCAAAGAGAGATGGAGACCCAGCTGGAGCTGACCGGGGAAGGCATCCTGACCACGACCTTGTCCAAGGGAGTTGTGCTGTCACGGTCTCTGGAAAACGGCTTTGGTCAGATCACCAGAGAAGAAACTCCCAATACCCAGGGAAAATTCATGGTCACTAGAAACACTTACAATAGTAAAGGATTGCTCGTGCATTCCCAGACGGAGGACATGGCTCCTACCCTCACAGACTACAATGAACTGGGAGAGATGATGAAGCAAACTGTCCTGCTGGATGAAGCGTACCCGCACGATCCCTCCGGCAACCGGATATCGGAAAGTTCCACCTGCTACCGGCTCCGGGAAGACGGCGTCTACCAGGTGCAGACTTCTACTACCTATAATGCGGATGGCCTTCCTCTCACCCAAACCACTGAGAGTATGGTTTCACAGCTTGATCTCCTCCTGGAAAGCAAGACCATTTCCACGGACGTCTATGGACAGCAGAGCATCCAGTGGACGGAGTACACTGCTCCCGCCACACGGACTCAGTTCAACCGCATTCCTACTTCAACTATCGTAGCCGAGTCGTTAGCAATTGACGGAGTCACCGTAAGCCAAACGAATCATGCCGGGATTCATTCTTCACAGGAACGTTCTTATACCTCTACGGGAATGATTCTAAAACAGACCGATGCCAGGGGTAATGTGACGACGATTGAAACTGATACAGCCGGACGTTCCGTCAAAGTCACTGATCCTGCAGGTAACGTAACCACCACCAGCTACCTGCCCTGCTGTGACCATCCTGCCTGCATCACCGATGCCCTGGGAGGAACTACCTGCTATTCCTATGACATGCGCGGCAGAAAGACAGCCGAGTACGGCACGGACATCCAGCCGGCCTGTTTCGCCTACGACGAAGCCGACCATATGGTCTCATTGACCACCTTCCGAACGGATGCAGGTGAAATCACCACTGATCCTTCCGACCGCACCGACGGGGATACCACCACCTGGCTCTATGACGAGGCTACGGGGTTGGAATTGAACAAGACCTATGCCGACGGCTCCTGCATCTCCAAAACCTACGACCATCTCAATCGTCTCCATACCCTGACTAAAGCCAGAGGGATCGTCACCACCCATGCCTACGCCCCGCTCACTGGGGAACTCGTCTCCGTCTTCCATAATGACGGCACACATCCATGGCTTTATTCGTACAACCACTTGGGTCAAATGACTTCTGTTCGGGACGCCTCGGGTATCAGGGAATGCTCCTACGATGCTTATGGCCGCATGATTCAGGACACTTCCTCTGGACAGGTGGAAAGTTCTCTTCAAGAAGAATACGATGCCTTGGGTCGTTCTGAAGGTTACCGCCTGATGCTCGGCACACGCACCGTGCAGCACTCCCATCTTGACTACGATTCCAAAGGCGGCATGATTGGGATGAATCTGGAAGGCATCGCTTCTCCCTTTGCCTGGCAGTACGATCCAACCACCGGCTTCCTCCACCATCTCACCTACCCCAACGGCATGGTCCGCCAAAACACCTACCATTCCACACTCAACCTCGTAACCGCTATCGGTTACAGGAAGGGAGCGGATGGCGAATTGGCGGCCGGCCACGAATACGACTACGACGCGCTGATGCGTCCTACTCAACGACGGGACTTATGGGATGCTGCCACTCCCGCGACGATAAGAGATTTTACCTACAACAGCCGCAGTGAACTGCTGGAAGACCGCATCAGCCGGGGAGGAAGCTTTGCGTACTGCTATGACAACATCGGCAACCGCAAGACCGCCCAGGAACTGAAGGAAGAAGTAGCTTATGAATCCAACCGGCTCAACCAGTACGCGGATATTGCCGGGGGAGAAGAAGATTTTACCCCCGTTTACGACGCCGACGGCAACCAGACCCGCATCAGGACCTCAACGGGCGTCTGGGAAGTCTCCTACGATGCCAACGACCGCCCCGTCGTCTTTACTAGCGGGGACGGACGGATCGTTGTTACTTGTAACTATGATTATATGGGACGTCGTTTTAACAAAAAGATTGTTACCAATGGAACGACCTCAAGCCATGTTTATTATCTATACCATAGTTATCTACAAATAGCCGAAATCAATTTGATGTATCCTAAGCCGATATTAGAAAAAAGCTATTTATGGGAATTGCACGGACTAACAGGCACGCGTCTCCTGATGATGACCAAATGGAAAGAGAACGAAACGGCAGTGAAAGAACATCTTTACTTCATGCACGATGCGATGAAAAATGTCACCTCCATCTTTGATGGACAGCAGATGAAAAGAGTCCAATACGAGTATGCTCCCTTCGGTAGTCTACTCATTACTAAGGGAGACATGGCCCGGGAAAACAAATTCAGATTCTCCTGTGAGTTCTCGGATGATGAATTAGGCCTTGTTTACTACAATTACCGCCATCTCAATCCCTTCGATGGCAGGTGGATCAATAGGGATCCGATTCAGGAAAAAGGAGGGTGGAATTTGTACAGAATAATAAAAAACATGATCAACATGGCATGGGATAGTCTTGGAATGGCAAGTTGTTCTGCTTTTGACCCTCAATTTGGTTACTCCACACCACCATGTTCACTTCGTAAAACGGAAGGATGGTCAGAAACCTGGCTTGATTTTGTTCGTTGGGTTGTCGCTGTGCACCCCGGTAAAACTGAGCACATAGAAAATTCAGAACAATCTTTGCTTATAAAGAATTCTTCCATAGGAAAAAAATTGATTGACGGATTTCTCAAAAAAAATAAAAATAGAAAGAAATGTTGGGAATGGGAAGGATATACGAATGTAAAATTAAAATTTGGCCCAAATGAATTTATCAGAGACCTACCCAATGGTCGAGCCCATTTTGTAGAAAGTGGTCGCGGTGATGTTTCTCTTGAAGTGGATTTAAAATTAAGTAAAATTATCGCCCATTTTCAAGTAGAAAATACAACGTCTCTTACATCATTTTTATATGGTATAGGACCCGAACTTAAATATTCAGGTCCCTTGGGAAATTGGAAACAAACCTATAGATGGAGTATTTCCTATTCGTGTTGCTTAAAAGATATGCCTGAAGAAATAAAAATACAGTACCAAATTGATGATATTTAAAAAAATACATTCCCCTATAATTTACCAGAACATTTCCAACCGACTAGCATTTGTCTTCCTTTTTAAAAATTATGAAAATAATAAAATACTTTGTTGTAATAATATTATTATTGATTACTGTTTTTATAATTGGACATAGTATTCTATTTTGTCCGTCTTTGGAAGATCCGTTTAATCTATATGGCCGCAATATTTACAAAGACTATTATTTATATTATTTTCGAGAGGGAGATATGTATGTCTTGTGGAAAAAGTATTCTCCATTACCTGGTATCCCCTTCAATCAGGCAGTTTCTTGTATTTATCAAAATGATATTCATACTATATTCGTCTGTATAGACAATGAATGGTACGAAGTTGATATGATGAATGATAATATTAAAAAGGTATCTGAAAATACGTTAATTCAACATCCTATTCCTCCACATATTTTCTATAAACAATTGTAATAGTCATCCAATAAATCGAACCAATATAAAAAATTCGAAAATATACAAAATATTCTTGTTGTGTCAATTATCCTACATTAGATGATGAGATTGAAATTTTGTACGCTTGTGATGCTTCTCTTATTCAATCACCAGACAAATACAGATTAAACAACTGAATCAGTACAAGATTAAAATAAATAATTCCGTTTTTGTTTCACAATGGCACCATTCTTGCAGACCATGCAAAAGTTGTTGATAAAATCATGGGAAAATTGATTCCAAGTTTCGCACGGACGGATTAGCTTACATGATATCGAAAGGTGGTGTGCACCTATAGATACAAAAAAGAGGGTCAAAAGAATTGGCATGTTGCCGGTCCTTCTCTATTAGCACGTTGCTTTTTCCATGATAAAAGTAAAGTGCCGTCTGGAAAAACAAAGAAAAGATAATACACGTATTTTATTTCCCTTGAAAAAACATTTCCGGACTGGACCTTGTTTCCTTCCTACATGGTAACGCCGTTTCGAAAAAATCCGGAACGGCGTTGCCAATGTTACGGCTATTTACCCTCGTCCAACTCGCGGCGGATATATTCCGCCGTGGGGGAGTTCTTTTTGGCTATCTGCTCCGGGGTTCCTTCCGCCACGATGGTTCCTCCGGCTTCACCGGGGCCGGGGCCCATGTCGATGATGTAGTCCGCCTCCGCCATGATTTCCGTGTTGTGTTCGATGACGATGACCGTGTTTCCCTGGTCCGCCAGGCGGTGCAGCACGTCGATGAGCAATCTCACGTCCCGCGGATGCAGGCCGATGGAAGGTTCCTCAATGAGGTACAGGTCACCGGGCAGTTCCTTGCCCTTCATCAGGGCGTTCCGGCTGACGCGCCGCCCCTTGATGAGCTCCGTCACCAGCTTGAGCCGCTGGGCTTCACCGCCGGAAAGCGTGTTGGAAGCCTGCCCCAAGGTCAGATAGCCCAAGCCGGTTTCCGCCAGCAGTTTGAGCGGGTCTGAGATGCGGGGCTGGCTTTCAAAGAATTCCGCCGCTTCCGCAAAGTCCATCTGGAGCACGTCTGCAATGGTTTTCCCCTTGTACCTCACGGTCAGGGTGGCGGCATTATAGCGCTTGCCCCGGCAGGTTTCACACGGCACGTAGCAGGGGGGCAGAAAGTCCATTTCCAGCTTTTGCATGCCCGTGCCCTTGCAGGATTCACAGTTACCCTGTCCCGTGTTGAAGGAAAAGCGGCCGCGGTCGAAGCCCAGCCTGCGGGCGTCCGCCGTTTGCGCGAACAGGGTCCGGATGTCGTCCAAAAAGCCCACATAGGTGGCGGGCGTAGAACGGGGCGTCTTGCCGATGGGGCTTTGGTCCACGCCGTACACCATGCGCAGCGTGTCAAACCCGGAGGAGGTTTTCCACAGCTTTTTCTGGTCCCGAGTGAGCTTGTCGCCGATGGCCTGGCGCGCCGCCAGCCGGATGGTTCCCGTCATCAGGGAGGTTTTCCCCGCGCCGGATACGCCGGTAAGCACCGTCAGCCGCCCCTTGGGAATGGCCACGTTCACGTCCTTCAGGTTGTGCAGGCAGCAGCCCTCCACCCTCAGCCATGCGGATTCATCCTTTTTAGCCGGAATCCTGCGCCTTTTCCCGCGGTAGGGATGGCGCGGCTTATGATGCAGGGCTGCGCCCGTGACGGAGTCCGGCATGGCTGCCAGTTCCTCAAAGGTGCCCTGAGCCATAATCCTGCCGCCATGGATGCCGGCTCCCGGCCCCATGTCCACAATGTGGTCCGCACGCTTCATGGTGTCTTCATCATGTTCCACTACCAGCAGGGTGTTGCCCCGGCGCTTGAGTTCATCCAGTGTACCCAGCAGCAGTTCGTTGTCCCGCGGATGCAGGCCGATGGTGGGTTCATCCAGCACGTAAAGCACGCCGCGCAGGTGGGAACCCAGCTGGGATGCCAGGCGGATGCGCTGGGTTTCCCCGCCGGAAAGCGTCGTGGCGCTGCGGTCCAGGGAGAGGTAGCCCAGCCCCACCCGCTGGAGGAAGTTGAGGCGCTGCGTGATTTCCGCCACCACGTCACGGGCAATGAGAGCTTCCTCCCGTTCAAATTTCCATCCTTTGACCAGTTCCGCGGCGGCTACGGCAGGCAGGGAGGCGATTTCACCGGGAGTCACTCCCTGAAGCCGCACGGCGCGCGCAAATTCATTCAAACGCACTCCCTGGCAGGCGGGGCAGGTTTTCACCCCTTTGTCATCGTCCGCCTGCCGCGCCAGTTCCTTGTCATATTTCAGTTCGGCTTCCAGCAGAGATTGCGCCTGGTCTTCCTTCATCTTTCCCTTGCCCACGATGCCATGCCCGCGGCACACAGGGCACCACCCGCGTGGAGAGTTGAAGGAGAACGTGTACGGTTCCAGTTCCGGGAAAGATTGCCCGCAGGAGGCGCACGCAAGCTTGGTCCCCATCAACTCCGACCGGCTGGAACCGGGCGGAAGCACTTGCAGGAACCCTTCCCCCATTTCCAGCGCGGCATGCACCGCTCCGGCAAGTTTTTCCGGGGTCCAGGAGGCCTCCGGACGTGAAACGACCAGGTCCAGGTCATGGCTGGAATAACGATCCAGCGGCTGGAATCTGCTCAACGAAACCAATTTGCCGTCCACCCACATTTCCTCATATCCCTTTCCTTCCGCCCAGCGGGCCAGATCGGCGTAATGCCCCTTGCGTCCCCTGACGAGGGGAGCCAGCAAGGCCAGACTGCCGTGTTTTTTCAGCTGCCGCACCACCAGCTCCACCACTTCGGATTCCGATCTTTTGCCCACCGACACGCCGCACTGCGGGCAGTAGGCCTGCCCCAGCTTGGCATATAGCAGACGCATGAATTGCCAGATTTCTGTCACGGTGCCCACAGTGGATTTGGTGCCGCCGCGGGACATGTTCTGTTCAATGGCCACCGTGGGGGGCAATCCGGTCAAGCGGTCAATGTCAGGGCTTTCCAGTTGTTCCGTGAATTGCCGGGCGTACGGGGACATGACGTCCATGAAACGCCGCTGCCCTTCCGCAAAAAAGATGTCGAAGGCCAGGGAGCTTTTCCCGGAGCCGGAGAGCCCGGTCAGCACGGTCATTTCTCCGCGCGGCACGTCCAGGTCCACGTTTTTCAGGTTATGGTGGCGCGCTCCCCGCAGGGCCATCACGCCTTCCGGTATGTCCACGTCAGCGGATTCCGGCATGGCGGCGTCCGCCGGATCGTAAACGGAAGGGCGCCCTTCCAGCACATCCCGGAGGTATTTGCCCGTATATCCCTTCCCGGAGGCTACAATTTCCTCCGGTGTGCCCGTGGCTACCACATGGCCGCCGCCTGCGCCGCCTTCCGGCCCCAGGTCGATCACGTAGTCCGCGGATTTGATGAATTCCGGGTTGTGCTCGATGACCAGCAGGGTGTGCCCCTGCTCCACCAGTTCCCGGAACACGGCCAGCAGAATTTCAATATCGGCAAAGTGAAGTCCCGTTCCCGGCTCGTCCAGAATCAGCATCTTGGGGCTGTTCGCGCCGGATCCAATCTGGTCCAGCAGGATTTTAGCCAGCTTCAACCGCTGGTTTTCCCCGCCGGAGAGAGTGTTCAGCGGCTGCCCCAGGGTCAGGTGCCCCAGCCCTACGCGCTGAAGCACGCCCAGCTTGGAAGCAATGCGGGAGGCCTTGGCCCCTTTTTCCGCTCTGAAGTATTCCAGCGCAGCCGCCACCGTCATGCCGAGCACATCCGCAATGTTCCTGCCGTCGCGGTACACGCTCAGCACTTCACTTCCGTACCGGGAGCCGTGGCACAGCGGGCACTGCACGAAGATATCTGAAAGAAATTGCATTTCCACCTTTTCACTCCCCATGCCCATGCAGCGCGGACAGCGGCCGTCGCCGCTGTTGAAGGAGAAGAAACCGGGCTTCATGCCGCGCGCACGGGCTGTTTCCGTCTCCGAGAAGAGGGAACGTATTTCTTCAAAGACCCCGGCATAAACGGCAGGAGTGGAGCGCGGGGTCCGGACGATGGGACTCTGGTCCACCATCACCACTTCATCCAGTTGTTCCCAGCCCTTGATGGATTTGACATGGGCGGGTTCATCCTCGCATACGGCCCCTTTTTCCACCAGAGCGTTCAGGTACAGCACGTCGTGCGCCAGGGTGCTTTTTCCAGACCCGCTGACGCCGGTCAGGCAGGTGAAGACGCCCAGAGGCACTTTCACGTCCAGCTTGTGCAGGTTGTGGCGCGTGGCGCCGGATACGGTCAGGAATTGACGCGGCTTGCGCCTCTTTTTAGGCACCGCGATGCGCCGCCTGCCGGAAAGGAACGCCCCCGTCAGGGAGTCCGCAACTTCCCCAATCCGGGCAGGTTCTCCGGAATAAACCAGTTTTCCCCCCTCCCGGCCAGAGCCGGGCCCCATGTCCACCAGGCTGTCCGCGGCACGCATCACCGCTTCCTCATGCTCCACTACCACCAGCGTATTCCCGCGCTTTTTAAGCCGGTTCATGGCGGAAATCAAACGGGAAGTGTCGCGGGGGTGGAGCCCTACGGTGGGTTCATCCAGCACAAACAGGGTATCCGTCAGGGAAGCGCCCAGGCAGGTCGTCAAGCTCACGCGTTCAATCTCCCCGCCGGAAAGGGAGCGCGTGGGACGGTCGGACGTCAAGTAGCCGAGACCCACTTCATTCAGATATTCCAGGCGGCTTCTGAGTTCCGCCACGGCATGCTTCAAGCCGGGGTCTTCATCCGCGCGCGGCGTGACGTATTGATCTACCCAGGCCAGGAGTTCGTCCATGGGCATCCCGGAGAGTTCCGGCATGCTTCTGCCGCCCACCTTGAATTGCAGGGCTTCAGGCCTCAGGCGCAAGCCATGGCAGGAGGGGCATTCCTGATAGGTGCGGAAACGGCTCAGGTACACCCGCACATGCATTTTATGCGTGCGGCTTTCCAGGTACCTGAAAAAGCCCGCAATGCCGTACCACAGGCCTTGTTCATACATTTCATCCGGATCCTCTCCGTCCCCGTACAGCAGCCAGTCCCGTTCCCACTGTTTCAAATCCTTCCACGGTACATCAAGACGAACTTTGCGGGTATTTTTGCGCCAGCCGCGCATCAGGTCCTTCTTGCATTCGGAAAACACCTTGCTTTCCCCTTCAAAAATATGGATGGCCCCGTCATTGACGCTGAGCTCCGGCTTGATGCACCGGTTGTAGTCAATGGTGATCACGCGGCCATAGCCGCGGCACTCCGGGCATGCCCCCAGGGGGGAATTGAAGGAGAACAATCCGGGCCGCGGCTCCATCAGCGGATGCCAGTCCCCGCGGAATTTCATGGCGGGCAGCCAGATGCCGTCCACGCGGGGAATCACATGGGCCACGCCACCACCCAGGCGCATGGCCGTTTCCAGCGCTTCCAGTCTGCGCTCCCGCTGGTCTTCCGCCAGCTTCACGCGGTCTTGAATCACCAGCAAAGGAGCCCCGTCCTCCAGGGTCCATTCCTCGTCCTCCAGCCGGAGGGCCTCTCCATGCGCAAAGGCGCGCAAATACCCCTGCGCCACCAGATTCCTTTTCAGCGTGGGCAGGTCCACGGATTCGGGCCGCGCCACTTCCAGGCAAACCATCACCTCCGTTCCGGAAGGAAATTCCTCATGCAGCTTTTCATCAATGGAGCCGGGTGTTTCCGGCTTGATTTCCCGTCCGGTTTCCGGATCTATCCCCACGGCCAGACGGGCGAAAACGAATTTCCAGTAATCGTTCAGCCCTGTCATGGTTCCCACCGTGGAGCGGGACGTCCTGACGGAGTTGCGCTGATGCAGGGCGATGGCCGGAAGAATGTTCTCCACGGCATCCACGTCCGGCTTGTCCATACGGTCCATGAACTGGCGCACGTACGGGGAAAAGGTTTCCATATAACGCCTCTGCCCTTCCGCATACAGCGTGTGCATGGCCAGACTCGTTTTCCCCGATCCGGAAGGTCCCGTCACCACCGTCAGCCGCCCCAGGGGAATGTCCACATCCACATTCTGCAAATTATGCTCACGGGCGCCGCGGATGCGGATGCGCCCATCCTCAAAATGACTCATAGAGTAATTATATCATCAATTTGGAATCATTCCAAGAGAAGTACCTGTCATGAACCATGGACCACCACACGGTTCCACAACAAAACCGGCCAAGAAAAAGTTTACGTTTATCCTCTTTCCCAACTGATCGTCTGCCTCTTTCCATGTATGACGCAGCCGGAATGCAATGGCATGCGCCTCCCGTTTCATGCCTAGTGCTCAAGCGCCGGCTTACATGCTCATGCACGGGCATTCTTCAATTAATGCAGGCAAAATTTCCTCCTCCGGACAGGAACGGAAGTCTTCCGGAACCGGAAGTATCATGGCCGGAGGACCGCCTTCCGGAATCTCCATGGAAGGCAGCCGCACGGGCAACATTTTTCCGGGGCGCCTGTTCCATGAATAAGACCAGCCATGATCGTTCCCATCAATCCGGATGAGCACGGCCCTTCCGGCACGAATCATCTGGCTGTCCTGTTTGATCTCCACGTCTATCAATGCTCCTTTCAACGCGGAGCATCGAATCTCCAAGGAGACGGAAGAAAACCTTTTCCGGCTCGTAACCGCGTACATGAATGGGGAAGGAAGAGAACTCTTTCCCCTTTCTTCCAAAGGATAACAATAATAGGTGACGGATTCGATATCCGAAATCCACTTTCCATGAACATATTGTTCCCGGTCCGGCCTGAGCCAGGGAAACAGGTATTCCACGGAACCATCCAGAAACGCCGTTTTCCTGTTCCTCAACGAAAGCCTCATCCATTTGAAAAACAGCTGTTCATCATCACAATAACGGCGCAAGAGCCAATAGGCTCCCAGAACGGCCATGCATCGGTTGATGAGGACGGCGTTTTCCCCGTTCCCTCCATCGTCCAGCCATGTTTCCTTCATCGCGCCGGAAGCGTTGCAAATCACATGGAAACGCAAAGAACGCTGCGGATCTACCCTATCCAGCATATCATCCAGAATATCCTTTTGCCGCGCCTCCACGATGCACTCCGCCAGTGAGAAAAACTTCCCCCCGTTCTCCAACCCGTGAACCATGCTGGAAAATCCGGCATTTTCCAGCCGCACCATGCCCGCCTTCGGCAGGTAAGAAGCGTCATGTTCCATCACCAGGCGCGTTCCCCGAATTTCATCGGGCATCCTCTCCATCAGGATGCGGTACGCTGAAAAGCCGACGGCGCAAACGGCCAGCACCGCACATCCCATCCCCAAAAGAGGCTTCATTCCGCCTTCATACCACAAGCAAGCGCCTCCACACAGGAATTTCCGTTAACATTCAGATAACAAAAACGTCTCTGAACGGAACCTCCCTCCATTACTATTTATGTTTCTCCCACCCTCCCAAATTTATTCCGCACAGGGTAATATCCACGGAATCCGTTCCCTCGGGCCATGGAACAACAAGCCTGTAACCGTCCGCATAAGGCACCTTCCGGGAAGCTCCGGGAGTGGAATGAGTATACAGAGCAATGCGCATTTCATTCCCCTTCATGGAAACTTCCGCATACAAATCCCCGTGGTAATGGGAATCAAGTTCAAAATGCATGAAAAGGTTGCCGTCCTCATCAATCCCCTCGGACAGCAAATTCACTTCCTGCTGTTTTACGGCGCCGTTTTCCTGGCAGCCGGCCATCATGCAAACAGCCGGCAGAAAAAGGGCCAGCCCGGCGGAATGGAATACTCCGTACATGCTCATTCTCTCCTTTCCCCTATACACTCCTACAGGGAAAAGGGAGAGGCAAGGAAAAACGGAAGGAAGACAGAATGATGCCGCCCAAATCCAACCTATTACGTCATCATCAAAGCAAATGGAGGGCCGTGCTTGCAATTCTTCCGGCAGCCGCTAGTATTTTTCGATTCTTAGACCGCTGAAAGCGACTCTACCTCGTCAATTTTCAACAAGACAAAGATGATTAAGTGGATTCTAACCAAGATTGTCGGTACCAAAAACCAGCGTGAAGTGCGCCGTCTGCGCCCCATTGTGGAACAAATCGTCTCCATTGAAGAATCATGGAACGGCAAGGGTCAGGATTTCCTGCTTGAAAAAACGAAGGAATGGCAGGGCTATCTTCACCGCTTCCTCCCCATGGAGCTTCCCCCCGTGCGCATTGTGGAAGCCGCTCCCAGGGAAGAGCTGGAGGAAATAGCCGCCAAGCTGAACGCACGCTTTGAATCCCTGAAAGACGAATTTGCCGCCCTCCCCACGGTGGAAGCCACTCCCGCCTCCATTGAAGAGGGGAAGGCCGCCTGGAACAACATCACCCCCCAGTTTGACAAGCTGCGCGAACGCTACCTGAACCAGATCCTGCCGGAAGCCTTTGCCGCCGTCAAACACGGCGCCCGGCTGCTCTGCGGGGAAGAACGCGATATCTGCGGACAAAGACAACTGTGGGACATGGTCCACTTTGACGTGCAGCTGCTGGGCGGCATCGCCCTGCACCGCGGCTACATTGCGGAAATGGCCACGGGGGAAGGCAAAACGCTTGTCGCCACCCTTCCCGTATACCTGAACGCGCTGACCGGCATGGGCGTGCACGTGGTGACCGTGAACGACTACCTGGCGCGCCGCGACTCCGAATGGATGGGCATGCTCTTCCAGTTCCTGGGGCTGACGGTCGGCTGCATCCAGAGCATGATGCCCTCCCAGCTTCGCCGGGAGCAATACGCCTGCGACATCACCTACGGCACCAACGCCGAATTCGGCTTCGACTACCTGCGCGACAACGGCATGGCGACCTCCAAATCCGAGCAGGTGCAGCGCGGGCACTACTTCTCCATTGTGGACGAAGTGGACTCCATCCTTATCGACGAAGCCCGTACGCCTCTCATCATTTCCGGTCCCGCGGTCGTCACCCGGGAACAGCAGTACGATACCCTGCGCCCCGCCATTGAACGCGTGGTGAAAGCGCAGACGGACCTTTGCAACGAGCTCATGTCCCAGGCCCTGAAAGCCCAGGAAGAAGGCCGCACGGAAGAAGTGGGCCGCTGCCTGTTCAAGGTGAAGACAGGCCAGCCCCGCCACCGCGCCTTTCTGCGCGCCATGCAGGATCCCGAGCTGCGCCGCATCGTGGAAAAATATGAACTGACCCTTTACCAGGATACGCGCAAAAAGGAACTCTACAAGCTGAAGGAGGAAATGTTCTTCACCGTGGATGAAAAGACCCACGACGCCGACCTGATGGAAAAAGGCCGTGAAGTCATCTCCCCCGGCCACCCGGAGGACTTCGTGCTGCCGGACCTGGGAACCGCCTTTGCGGAAATGGATGAAGACCCCCGCATGACGGAAAAGGACAAGCTGCGCCGCAAGAATGAACTGACCAAGCAGCTTGATGAAACGGGAGCACGCCTGCACACCACCTCCCAGCTGCTGAAAGCCTACTGCATTTACGAAAAAGACGTGGAATACGTCGTCAAGGAAGGCAAGGTCATCATCATTGACCAGAACACGGGCCGCGAAATGCCGGGGCGCCGCTGGAGCGACGGACTGCACCAGGCCGTGGAAGCCAAGGAAGGCGTGGAAGTGGAGCGTGAAAACCAGACCTACGCGACCATCACTATCCAGAACTACTTCCGCCTGTACAAAAAACTGGCGGGCATGACCGGCACGGCGGAAACGGAAGCTGCGGAATTCCATGACATTTACAAGCTGGACGTCCTCCCCATCCCGACCAACCGCCCCTGCATCCGCAAGGACCAGAACGACCTCATCTTCAAATCCCGCCGTGAAAAATTCAACGCGGTGATCAACAAAATTCAGGAACTCCATGACAAAGGCCAGCCCATCCTGATCGGCACGGCCAGCGTGGACGCCTCTGAAACGCTCTCCCGCATGCTCAAGAGGGCCAAAATCCCCCATGAAGTGCTGAACGCCAAAAACCACCAGCGCGAAGCGGAAATCGTGGCGCTGGCCGGCAAGCGCGGAGCCGTCACCGTCTCCACCAACATGGCGGGCCGCGGTACGGACATCAAGCTTGGCGAAGGCGTGGCCGACCTCGGCGGCCTCTTCGTCCTGGGTACGGAACGCCATGAATCCCGCCGCATTGACCGCCAGCTGCGCGGCCGCTGCTCCCGCCAGGGAGACCCCGGCGCCTCCCAGTTCTTCATCTCCTTTGAAGACGACCTGATGCGCAACTTCGGCGCGGCGGAACGCATGACGAAGATGATGGAACGCCTGGGCGTGGCCGACGGCGAAGCCCTGGAACACAGCTTCCTGAACAAATCCGTGGAATCCGCCCAAAAACGCGTGGAACAGCGCAACTACATGTGGCGCAAGCACGTGCTGGACTATGACGACGTCATGAACAAGCAGCGTGAAATCGTTTACGGCTACCGGAATGAAGTGCTTTCCACGGAAAACCCGCGGGAAATGATTTACGACATTCTGGAAGAAGTAATCGCCACCCGCGCCCATGAATTCCTGGATCCGGACTCGGAAGGCCTGACCCATCCGGACGAACTGCTCGCCTGGATGAACTCCTCCTTCCCGCTGGGACTGACGGCGGACGCCGCCAAGCTGGAAGAACGCCAGATGGATGACACCATCGCCTTCCTCATTGACAAGGTCAAGGCCACTTATGAAGACAAGGCTTCCCGCGAACGTCCGGAATACCTGGACCACATGGAACGCCAGATCATCCTGGGGGCTATTGACAAAATGTGGCAGGAGCACCTGTACAACATGGACTCTCTGCGGGAAGGCGTTCGCCTCCGCGCCCAGGGCCAGAAGGATCCCCTGGTGGAATACAAGTCTGAAGCCTACGACCTGTTCGTTACCCTGATGGAAAGCATCAAGGGGGAAGCCATCGGCAACCTCTTCAAGAGCACCACCAACCTGGATGCGTTTGAAGACTTCCTGGCCAGCCTGCCCCAGTTTGATTCTTCCGATGAAAATCAGGAAGACGGCGCCAACCTGCCGGAAATAGGTTTTGACGGCATGCCCAGCGACCTGCTCTCCGCCCTGCGGGAACAAGTCTCCCGTGCACGGGAACACCAGTCCGCACAACAGCCGGAACAGGAAGAAGCTCCAGCCGTCATTTCCGACGCCACCACCATTGGGGAAGGCTATCAGCCCGCTGTGGCGGAACCCAAGCTGGTCATGCCCAGGCGCAAGGTCAGCGTCGTGCTCCGCAAGGAGGGAGCCGCCCAGGCGCCGGCGGAAACGCCTGCCGCCGGCGATGAAGAAGAAATCGCCGTCACTCTTGACTCCCAGGACTTCGCGGAAACCATGGACAACCGGGATTCCGCCGATACCCGCACGTTCTAAAACATTACGCATCACTTACAGGACGGAGGAAACGGGTACAGCCGTTCCCTCCGTCTTCAAGCTTCCGGGCCGCCCTTGACCACGCTCCCTCCCAACAAATCCACCAACGTCCGTTCCGTGCTGGAGTACGTCCCGTACTTCAGGGACAAAATCTTTGCCGTGCATGTGGAACGCCCCCTGGTGGATTCCGAAGAGCTGGTGGACGCATTGCTGGACCTGGACGCTCTTCAGGAAATAGGCGTCAGGCCCGTGCTGATAGTGGAAGGAACGGACGCCTCCGCGCTGTACGAACACACGCGCGTTTGTGAAATGCGCTCCGCCTTGGTGGAAGCGCCGTTGAAAGGCGGTCAGCTTGTCCGGGAAAGAGTCCGGGAAATCCTGGGGAGGCATCAGATCCCCGTGGTGGCCTCCGGCCGTTCCGGCTCCTTTGACCCGGAATCCGTCCGTATGGCATTCAGTCTGGGAGCCTCCAAATACATCGCCCTGCTCAACGACCATAAGGTTCCCTCCCGTGACGGACGCCCCATTGCCGCCATTCTGGAATCGGAAGTGGCGGGATTGGAAGGAGAAATAACCCACCGGGAACTACTGGACCAGGCGGCTGAGGCCTGCCGGACGGGAATCCCCCGGGTACACCTGCTGGACGGCAAAATGCGAGGCGTACTGGTGGAGGAACTCTTCTCGGAAGAAGGCGTAGGCACCATGGTCCACACGGACTCCTACCGGGAAATACGCCCCTTGAAGGAGGAGGACATTCCGGAGCTCCTCTCCATGATCGCCCGCTCCGTGGTGGATTCCAAGCTGGTCAACCGGAACTATGAAGACATCGCCGCCAGAATGGATGACTACTACGTGCTGACCCTGGACGACAGCATCGTGGGCTGCGTTGCCGTCTATCCCTACCCGAAGCACCGCAGCGCGGAACTGGGCTGCCTGTACATCAAGCACCGCCATGAAGGCCGCGGCTATGGCCGCGCCCTGTGTGAATTCGCCAAAAGAAAAGCGGAGGAAATGGGCATGGAATTTATCTTCGCCCTCTCTCAAAGCGCCGTCCACTACTTCCGGGACCGCATGCACTACGCGGAATTCTCCCGTGACTGCCTCCCTCCGGAACGCCTGCGCGCCCTGGAACTCAGCGGCCGCAAATCCGGGGTTTTTGGCCTGAGACTTAAATAAAAACGCGCTTTACCTGTTTATTCAACTTCAGTAGCTTCGCCATTCTCGCGTCTATTGACTGGAATTGAGGAAATCTCTTATTTTCTGACGGTTCTTCTTTACCGTTTGCCCCCATGAAGACCATTCCCCTAATAGGAGCGAATACAGGGCAGGCCATCTAGGTATTCCTTCAACTTTCCAGGTTGACGTTCATTGCAACTCACGAGTCATTATTCATTGAGATTTTTATGAAAGTTTTTATAACTAGTCTCATATAAAAAATCTTACGCCTCTCTTATAGATTTTCATTGAATAATTAGCGCAGACAACTAGTTAGTTTTAACTTAAATAACAATTATCAAATATATGCGACACATATACCGGGGGGAAATCGGGGAGATCAAGTGGCGCAATGCTCGCATGTCTTGTGCCTATGCCCTGATGGCCATGCGGACCAAGGCGGGTATTTCTCGGAAGATGATGGCTGCGGCTCTTGGATATTCTTCTCGGTGTATTTTCGTCCATCGAAATGGCAAACAACGAAAAGATCCATATGCCTGCCCTCCTGAAATACGTGGAGGTGACGGGATTGCCTTTCAAGGTGTCAACCGTTCCGAAGAAGAGGAAACCAGGAACTTCCAGAAAAAAATGACAGTTTGAGGAACAGGTTTTCTTGCAATAGCCCAAAAACGGAACGTTTTTTCGTGGAAAGGCGAATGCTATTTTTCCAATTGCGAACACAGTAGATTTGTCTTTGTGGGGTGGGTTATATAATATTTGCCGAGGACAGTGAGGAGGGCTGGTAGCGCAGGAGAGGGGATGGCACTGGGATGGACTTTTGTCCTAGGCTTTACAGGTTTTCGCAACACGCTCTTGCGAGATTTCCTTCCCTTCGGTACGGAAGACACGGCAATAACCCTACCGTCTTCCAACTGAACCTTGAAGGGGAAGCCCATCACCTCCACATACTTCAGAACGGCGGCCATGCTCATCTTGTCATTGGTCGCGCTTTCAATCGCGGAAATGCGCGGCTGGGAACAATCGAGTGCCGCAACCATCATATTCTGCGAAATTCCTGCCTTGACGCGCATATGGGCAAGAGCCGAGGAAACGGTGGAAGCGGCAGCGATCCGTTTGGCTTCCTCCATGATCTCGGGCGATACACAGTCTCTCAGGTCATCTTCGACCGTTGCATAACGCTTGTTCTTTGACAGATCGTGCGATGGCGTGGCAACCCGACGTATTCCCGGTGAACGTAGGAATACTTCACCATTCGCATGGGATTGCCGTAATCTTCCAGATGAGCCCGGTATTCGTCCAGGTTGCGAATCATTTGCGCGGTCTCCCGAGGATAACGTTTACCCATCCACTTCATATCGCGTACAAATTGATCACTCGGAATAACCTTCCACTCGCTCATGTCGTCAACATAATCTGCAGATGATGTTTTATCAGGCAATCCTCACAAAATTTCAACATCGTTCCTCGCAAATCATCCCTCGTCCCTCAAAAAAGCTCCTCCTCTCCCCTACCAGCCCCCGCAGCATATTAACCTGTCTCTCGAAAATCGGTTCCTCTACCACCGCATTCATTCAGTCGATAATAACAAAGTGCTAGTAAGTGATGATTATCATTGACTTGTCTATTATCTGTCTCTTATACACATCTCCGAGCCCA
>ENA-OZGU01000367-OZGU01000367.1-human-gut-metagenome-genome-assembly--contig:-NODE-367-length-34135-cov-39.550968_pt1 | contig 34135 bp, 34 predicted proteins | sample MGYA00244662_ERZ653670 | MGnify/ENA primary metagenome ERZ653670 (study PRJEB26926, sample SAMN06165224) | human gut metagenome | biome: ENVO:00009003; feature: ENVO:2100002; material: ENVO:00002003...
TTAAGCCTGTAGCTAGCGTTCATCCTGAGCCAGGATCAAACTCTTCATTGTAAAAGTATTGTTAATCGGTCAGAAGACCGGTTGTTGCTCTGTTCAGGACGCTCGAATTTAAAAAAGCTTTTCAATTACCTATATATTATAAGTATTGACGGTTCTTTTTTTTACCCAGATACATATCTTAAAAAACTAAGAATGTACCTGCTCTTGTACTACTTGTATTGTTTATGTAAATCTGTTCAAAGATCGCTTGTTTTACGATTGCTTTTCTTTTCAAAAGCGGATGCAAAGGTAAGGACTTTATTTAATATCTTCCAAATATTTTCGGAAGTTTTTTTTTATTTTTTTTCTTTCTTCAAGTCATCTCTCTTGCGAAAGGAAGAACAAAGAAAAAGAACTGTCGTTACCGCCCGGGTTTCAAAAAGCATGTCAATCAACGCTGCTCTCATTTTGAAAGCGGGTGCAAAGGTAAGAACTTTATTTCATATACTCCAAATAAATCTGAAGTTTTTTTTCATTTTTCTTTTTAAAGGCGCCACTCATGAAACAAACAGCACCAAATAACAAGAAAAAAGGAAAGGTTCCTACTCCGTTTCTGTCAGAATGTCAAACTATCGCCGCCCCCGTTCTCGAAAGCGGATGCAAAAGTAGCGGATTTGGGAATACGCGCCAAATATACAAGGCCTTTTTTATCAGAAATATCAAAACTTTTTCATAAATGACTGATTGACAAACAGGTTGAAGAACATGATTTTTAAAAGGAAAACAAAAGGGGAAGGAAGACACACAATATATATACACACGCACGTACGGGCAGGCGCGTGGGCGGGTAAGGCGGGGAAGATGTATATGGGGGAAAGCGCATGCCGGCAGCCATGCGCAGGCATAAGGACGGACGGTTTTAAGCCGGATATTACCTGTAAAAAGCCACATAGCAGCGGTTTAGTCATTACAACCACAAAAAAGCCAGCCCCGTAGCCACCTTAGTATATTAATTATCAGCAACTTGAACAGGCCCAACAACCACCCCTACAACCAACAAACGGACACAATATAAATAATAAGAAGATAAGATATACTATCGTATATCTACCGGGCAACCGAAAAAAGAAAGGAAGAGGCGCGGAAAGAAAGAGAAAAAGCAGGGGAAGGAACATAAAAAAGGGAAAAACAAAAAGGATTATACGTTTGAGAAAAACGGATGATGCGTTCGGAGTAAACAAATGATGCGTTAGGGGCAAACAGATGATGCGTTTGAAGTAAACAGATCATCCGTTTTGCACCGGCACGACGATGCATGATTCTCTGAATTCATTATCTTTGCCAGTCACTTAAATTTATACACACTGCACAAAGCCCTTCGCTGCCTTTATCCGCAACGCTTGCGCAAAGATATCGGATGGAAGTTATGCAAGAAAAGTAAATATTTACAGTTATGACAGTGTAAACATCTACCAAGCAATGGATTAAGGGCGGAAAAGTGTAGTTTCTCACATGATTATACGGAGGGAGCCGGAATCATAGCGGAGTTTCACTATGACAGTCCCCTACTAAGACTTATACACATAGAAAAGGAATTCGAGCAGCAAGTCAGGTGCATCGGAAGCGATGCAGCCTTCGTGATAGTGGAGGTTATGACTCGGAAGCTGACGCGCCATCGGTTAAAAACAAGAAAGCATTATGTTAAATGTTAACAGAGATGATATTCAACTAAACCATGTTATAAAAACAGCAGAATATAAGGGAAAATTTGGAAATAACAGGAAAGAAACTACCTTTGCAATGTGTTTTTCATAGTATTAGATTTAAGGTTAACAAAAAGATTGGCTGTCTGGGAAGATAGCCTTTTTTTATGTCTCACTGTACAGCCTTAACACATATAATAAGAAAGTGAGAGTGTATCAGGACTCCCGACACACTCTCACTTTCTTATTATGAAAAATTCAAAGAACTATTCTATTACAAAACTTCCGCGTTGCAAGTCCTGATCCTGTGAGCTTCTTCCCACCATTATGTCATACTTGCCCGCACAAACCCGCATCGTATTGCTTTGGGCATCCCACCATTCCAACTCTTTGTCCTTCAGATCGAACTCAACATCGACACTCTTTCCGGCAGGTATATAGACGCGCTTGAAAGCACGCAGGGTCTTGCCCGGTCCTTCTGCATCATCTTGCTTCTTGAGATAAACCTGTACAACCTCTTCACCGTCGCGCTGACCGCTGTTTGTAACGCTGACAGCCAACTTCAAAGGCTCTCCCTGTTTGATCTGCTCTTTGTCCAATGACAGCTTTCCATAATCGAAAGTCGTATAGCTCAATCCATAACCGAAGGGGAACAACGGTTGTTGGGTCATATAGCGGTAGGTACGTCCTGTCATGTTATAATCCTCGAAGTCGGGAAGCTGGGACATATTGCGGTAGAAAGTCACCGGCAGGCGTCCTCCCGGGTTATAATCGCCAAACAGCACCTCTGCCACAGCCGTTCCACCTTGCTGACCGGGATACCAAGCCTGCAGAATAGCTTCACAATTCTTGGTTTCCGGTTCCAAAGCAATGGGCGAACCGGAACAATTCACCAGAATAATCTTCTTGCCGGCACGATGCAGGGCACTAATCAATTCGCGTTGAATGGCCGGCAGTTCAATGTCTGTACGGTCGCCGCCCTTGAAGCCCGGAAGATTCACTCCCATTTCCTCACCTTCCAAAACAGGAGAAACACCGCTGACGAAGACTACAATATCAGCATCTTTCACGCGGGCAACAGACGCATTGATGTCCACTTTTTGCTTAAAGCCTATGTCGAAGTTCAACTGTGCGTCGCTTCTGAAATATTCAAAGTCGAGCTCAATCTCATAAGGAGTGCCCGCTTTTACCTGCAAGGTATAGTTCAGCGATCTGCCGCCATGCATATTGGAGAAACGTTTCACTTCCTCACCATTGATGCGCAGACGACCGGAACCGTATGTATAGATCTCGAATACTACCTCACCCGATTGCTCAGGAGTGAGCACACTATTATAAGTCGCAGAGAAGTCCGTCAGGTTTACGCCCGGTGCAAAGACCGTAGCTCCCGATGTGCAGAAGCGGAAAGGAGTGGTCACCTGCGTAGTGGTCACCGGATCGCCTTCATGCTTTACGTTGTTCCAGTAACGTGCAGTGAATCCTTGTCCGGCTGCCGATTTGCACTGGCTGAATACACTTTGGATCAATGTTCTTTCCACCCAGCTGCACCCCTGTTCATAAATCAGTTTATCATCCGCACCCAAAGCCTTGCGTATACCGCCCAGAATGGTGACTGTGTGCGGCGGCATGCCGTTGTAATTTCCCCACTGCATAACAGAGTCATTGGCATTGGGCCCCATAACGGCTACGGTCAGCCCGCCACGCTTCAGAGGGAGAATATTGCCTGTGTTCTGAAGTAATGTCATAGATTTGCGGGCCATGTTCAAAGCCAACGAATCGTGTTCGGCCGAAGCCACCACAGAGAAAGGAATCTTTGTCCAAGATACGTTGTCCGGATCATCCATTTCTCCCAAAGCAAAACGGGCTTCCAGCAGGCGCATGACTGCCTTATCAATGTCTTTCTCATTGATCTGACCTGCGCGGACAGCCTTTACCAATGCCTTGTAACTGGAGCCACACTCCAGGTCCGTACCGTTCAACACAGCGGCAGCCGAAGCAGACTCGGCATCAGGATACGCCTTATGCCCATGTTCATTATAGAAATCGGCAATGGCCCCGCAGTCGGAAAGGATGATACCGTCGAAGCCCCAATCGTTGCGAAGGATTTGCATCAGCAAACGGTTGCTGCCACAACAAGGTTCTCCCTCAAAACTATTATAGGCACACATCACCTCCTTCACTTTGGCCTCTTTCACCAAAGCCTCAAAGGGCGGCAGATAGGTTTCATACAAATCGCGCGCGCTGAGGTCCTCTACGTTGAAAGAGTGGCGGTTCCACTCGGGTCCGGAGTGTACGGCGAAGTGCTTGGCACAAGCATGCAGCTTGTCGTACTTGCCGTCATTGGTTCCTTGCAGGCCTTTCACCACCATAACACCCATACGGCTGGTGAGATAAGGATCCTCACCGTAGGTTTCGATGCCGCGGCCCCAACGCGGGTCACGATAGATATTCACTGTGGGCGTCCACATGGTAAGCCCTTGATAACGCGCATAACTTCCCTGTGATGCGTAATTTGCATTCTTTGCACGCGCCTCATCCGATACGGCACTGAACACTTCATATACCGATTCCGGCGAGAAAGACGCCGCCATCCCTATCGGTTGGGGAAAAACCGTAGCCAGTCCGGCACGCGCCACGCCATGCAGCGCCTCGTTCCACCAGTTATAGGGTTTGATGCCCAGACGCTCCACTGCCTGGGAGTTGTCCATCATCAACGCTACCTTTTCTTCCAAAGTCAGTTCTTTCAATAAAAGTTCCGCTCGCTTTTCGGGAGCCAACGAAGTAGTTTTGTACGTAGGCTGGCTACATCCTACCAGTAGTAGAAGCGGCAGCCAATAGATAAGTTTTTGTTTCATGGTTATTGTTTTAAAAAATCATAGTAATCAGATTCATTTACCTCACAAAGATACAGACTTACTCCATATACTATTGTGCCGGACGTTTCATAAAGTTTACTGTATGTATCATGACACATGCTATTTAAACACATTAGTCCGGTAGGAAAGAATAATACCGGCAGCATACTAACAATGAAAGGAATACGCATCAAGACATTTCACAGCATGACACAAGCAGTATCACCCTTAGAACTGGAAATAAATGAACGGCTGTATCTCCGAGCTCTTCATTTGAATTACAAGATAGATCATGGCAACCAGCAACAACGCTTTCCCTATAAGCGGAAGCCGGATGACAGCTTTGCAGCAGGCATGTTCCCAACTGTCCGGTACGAAATGGAGGAAAAAGCCGAGCGACATCAAGGCAAACACTTCCCAATAACCCTCCACCAGTTGGGTGAAAAGCCGGGGACGGAAAGCTGTGAATATCTGGTTCAGCATATCCAGCGAAGTGGAGAAGTCGGCATTGCGGAAGAATATCCAACAGAAACAAACGAAGTGGAACGTGATTACGATGCCGAAGAAGCGGCGGATGCCATGACTGCGCTCTCCCTTTTTCCTGCCGGTGATGCCCATCCAGAACTTATGGGCTGCCAGCGCAACACCATGCAACATCCCCCAAAAAACAAAATTCCAGGATGCGCCATGCCACAAGCCACCCAAAAACATGGTGATGATGAGATTGGCGTATTGCCGTATCTTCCCCTTACGGTTGCCGCCCAGGGATATATAGAGGTAATCGCGCAGCCAACTGGAAAGCGAGATATGCCAGCGGCGCCAGAACTCCGTTATGGATGCCGACTTATAGGGCGAGTCGAAGTTCATGTTGAAATGAAAGCCCAGCAGCAAAGCAATGCCGATAGCCATATCGCTATATCCGGAGAAGTCGCAATAGATTTGAAGCGCATAGCCGTAAACACCCATGAGGTTTTCCACGCCCGAATACAGAGTAGGATTATCAAAGATACGCTCCACAAAGTTGATGCTGATATAATCCGAAATAACCGCTTTCTTGAAAAGACCGCTTACAATCAGGAAGATTCCCTTTCCGAACATCTCCTTAGAGACAAACAGCGGACGGCGGATCTGCGGGATAAAGTCGCGTGCACGCACGATGGGGCCTGCCACCAACTGCGGAAAGAAAGATACATAGAAAGCATAGTCCAACAGGTTGGTGAGGGGCGTTATCTCTTTGCGATACACATCGATCGTATAGCTCAGCGACTGGAAAGTGAAGAAAGAGATGCCGACAGGAAGAAATATGTCCATTGCGGTAAACGTGCCGCCTGTCAGCGAAGCAAAGAACCCGCAGAGGAAATTCGTATATTTGAAGTAGCACAACAGTCCCAGGTTTATCAGCAGGCTGACCGCCACCCACGTTTTACGCTGCCAGCGTACGGTGGCCCGTTCCATGAGCCGGGCAATGAAAAAGTCGCTTACCGTAACAATGGCAAGCAGGAAGAAATAAGTGCCGCTGCTTTTATAGTAGAAATAGTAAGAAAACAGGGTAACGAACATCAGGCGGGCAGTAGTGCGACGCTGCAAAAGCAGATAGAACACGATGAAAGCGGCAAACAGCCACAGGAAGATACCGCTGCTGAATATCATCGGCGCATGCGGGTCGTACACCAGCAGGTCATGCAGGCGGGTGAAGTCTATATCCAGTTTGTTCAGAAGTTCGTCAATATTCCACATCTGTCGGTTACGGCTTAATTTAGATTATACTCAATCATTGACTGCAATAGTCGTTATACGCTTTCAGCAAGGCTTGATAGAACATCTCACCTTGCAATACATATCCTTCCGGAAGATAATGCACATGGTCGGGACGCATCAGTTTCGCCTCCTGCCAGTTGAGACAGGCGCGACGAACGCCTCCGAAAACATCGTACATATCCCACACAGCCAACCCGTTGGCATCGGCAAAACGCCGGATGGTCTGTACGGCAACAGAGGTACGGGGATTAATCTTATAGGTACGCCGGCGGCGGCGCTGGCGGAAACTCTCGTATGAACCGGGCGGAGTGGTCATCAGCATCGGGACGCCGGACAGGCTGTCGCGTAGCATACGTACCAGTTCATCCATCTGCTGATAGTGCAACTTTGAGTTGTACCGCCGGTTGTGGCTCTCGTTTGTCCCGAAAGAGAGAATCACAAGGTCGGGATGCAACGCTGCGATGTCCGCCACACGCACCGGACGGGTAAAGGTGACACAGAACGCACCGTTTATTCCCATGTCCGTATAAGTCAGCGCACCGAATGTCTTTCGGAGCAGTTCGCCCGTAGTCTGCGGGAAGATATGACCGCGGATATGACTGTCGCCCACATGAACAATACGTATCGTATCGACAGATGCACCCAAGCGGAGCATACGCATCTTCTCCCAGAAAGGTTTCAAGATGCCGACACTGTCTATCAGTTCATTCTCTCCGAGTTGGCGGAAAGCCGGGGGCAGGCTGATGAAAGGAACGGGCAAAGTGTCCGTACGTTGGCCGTAAGCCGTAAGCGTGTCGCAATCGGATACCGTCTTTTGAAGCCGGGGACAGCCGGGAAGCGCATCTTGCGCACAGAGCCGCTGCACCGGCAGGAGAAGCATTACAAACACCGCGTAGCAGACAGTGAAGCGCAAACTGCTCCATCGTGAGTTTTCCTTATGGCTCCGCTTCATAGGCACGCCTCCTGTCGTACTGTTCTTTGCCGTAGACCAATGCCTCATAAAGCAATTCTGCCAGATGTTTGCCGCCACGAAAGTTGATATGCGTATAATCGTAGTTGGCCAAAGACGGCTTGGCATGCACCATGTCCGCCATACTGCCCTCGCCTCCCATTGCCTCGAACATATTCCAAAACGCCACTCCGCTGTCGGCTGCCAGGTTCTGCTGGTAACGGACAAGATTCTTAATGCCGGGCATGGTGCGCAGGTCGCCTTCTTCGGTCTTATACTCGCGGTCGCCCACACTGACAACAAGGATGCCGGCTTGTGGAAAGGCACTCTTCAAATGGGCGATGGTGGTTGCCATACCGTCACGATAACGGTCATAATTCCGTCCGCGCTCCGTAGCGACATTCAGCCCGTACTGAAGAATTATCAAATCGTAAGGGCGCTGTTCATTAAATTCGCGCATCATCCAGACAGGTACGGAGCGCAAGGACAAGCCGGAACTGCCCCGAAGCGAGAAGTTATCAACAACAATTCCTTGTGTACCGTCCATGGCCAAGCCATAGAATAAGGTGGAGTCGGCACTTTCCACCTTCCAGCGTACAGAGCCGATGCGGCCTGTCACATCCATCTCCCGGAGTTCTCCCGTAGGAGAAAAAGTCTCAGTCTGCGCCTCCCCTTTATTTACGGATGCCGAGAGAGTAACCTCGCCTTTATTGTAAAAGAAGATGGAAGCATGTTCGCAGGTATCAAGCCGGGACGCATAGTTCTTCTGCCCGCGAAGTTCTACATAAGCACCGGGATTGGGAATGAAGTAGTGTCCCGAAATTCCCTGTTTGCTACGGTCGAAGAACACCGAATCCATAATGGAATGGCTCTGCCAGCCGTTAAAGCTATGCCGCACCGTAGGGCGGTAACCGCTGGTCATGGAAGTAATTGTCACAAAGCCCACCCCGCATCCGCCATAACGTTCCTGCAACATGGCACGCAGGTCAGCCGTAAGAATGTCCGCCTCTATGAAAGAATCGCCGAAGTAGGCGATGCGCACCAGACGGGGATTTGCGGCCAGCTCATCCAACGCGCGATAGAAAGGCGTCATTCCGCGCAGGGTGGAGTCACTGTAATCTTCAATGCAGGTCATTCCGCTGCGGCAAGTGTCCACAAAGGCGGGCTTCACTTTCGGGGGTGGCGGCAACAGGGTATCCGGTTCGCTCACCGCTTCCGGGGAAGGGCGTACATCACCCAGTATGTCCACACGCCTCAGCACATGAGTGCCTATCGTGGTTCCCGGCAACAATCCCATCAGCAGAAGTACGGCCACCACAATAAACATCAACCAGCCTGTATGTTTCAAAACACTCTTTTCCATAACCAATCCGGTCGCAAAGATAGAGAATCGGATGAAAATAAATATCTTCCTGCCAAAAAGAATTATCCCTGCAGGAAAAAGATATTTCCTGCAGGGATAAACGCTTTTTATGCAACAGAGATCTTAAATGGTCTTCTCAATGTTCCAGACGAATGCCCGAAGCCCCAGCTGCTCGGTCTGCTTGTCCATGTTATGAAGGACTTCCAGCAGAGGGTCCACCCTCTCATCCTCCACCATCGTCAGGACGGCGGAACACATGGAAGGCCAGGCATGACTGCCATAATGAGGCTCTCCGGTTTTGGAACCGCGTCCGCGAACTTGCTCCCAGTAAGTGAAGCCCCTGCAATTCAGCCTGTCGAGCGTAGCGATGATACGCTCATAGTATGCTTGATCGAATGTGATTAATACTGATTTCATTATTCAACTATTAAATGTCAACTGATTAATTATTGGTCTGTTTCTGTTCCTCAAAGTAAGCATCCAGTTGCTTGTGCATCTTACGGCGCTGGCGTTTGATGCCCACCCCGCCAAAGATACAGTACATCGTAGGAACATAAATCAAAGTGAGGATCGTGGAAACCGCCAGACCGCCGATTACGGCAATCGCCATGGGACTCCACATCTCAGAACCCTGCCCTGTGCTGACGGCCATCGGAATCATACCGAGAATGGTAGTCATGGTAGTCATCAACACCGGACGGAGACGGCTCTTGCCGGCCGTAACTACGGCATTCAGCACCGACTGCCCGCGTTCTCGGCAAAGGATAGTGTAGTCGATGAGCACGATACCGTTCTTCACCACGATACCGATCAACATGATACTACCCAGCAAACTCATTACACTCAACGTAGTGTTGGTGATGAACAACGCCATCAACACGCCACTCATAGCGAACGGCACCGAGAGGATCAGGATAAACGGATAAGTAAGGGACTCGAATTGGGCGGCCATCACGATGAACACAAGCACAATGATCAAGACACCCAATGTTCCCAAATCGCGGAACGAATCCTGCTGGTCCTCAAAGGAACCCGACACCTGAATGGTTATGTCCGAGGGTTTCTCCAACTTATCTATAATCGCATTGCCCGCAGCCACCACATCGCCCAACGGAGCGCCGGAGATAACGGCGGATACCGTCACGATACGCTCGCGGTCTTTACGCTCGATAGTAGGCGGAGCAAAACGTTCTACAACCTTTCCCAGGTCTTTGATACGCACCCCTTCGCCTTTGGCATTATAGACCAATATATTCTCGATGCTTTCAAGGCTGGTGCGGTATTCTGGAGCATAGCGCACCTTGATGTCGTACTCATCACCGTCTTCACGATATTTGGAAGCCGTCGCACCATTGATACGGTTACGCAGATAGGTAGCGGCGGTAGACAAGTTCAGTCCATGAAGCGCCAGCTTCTCACGATCAAAGTCTACCTGATACTCAGGCTGGTAATCACTACGGCTGATGTTGACCTCGGACACACCTTTCACCTTCAGCAGTTCACGTTTCAGGCGGGCGGCAACGCTGTCGGTTTCTTCCATGCTGTAACCGTACACTTCAAAATCGGCAGATGCCTGGGCAGACATACCCGTATTGCTACCTCCGAAAATGACCTGCGCCTTACTGAATTCCGGATAGGCCTTCAGGTCTTCGCGCATTTCATCACAGACAGTTTCCAACGTAACATTACGCTCGTCCGGGTCTACCAGACTGATGTTGAAGGAGATGATGTGCGAACCGTTGTCCTGCATGGATGCCCAGGTATTATCCGAGTCGGCCTGTCCCACCGTATAGTTACATACCTTCATAATACCTTTATACTTCTCAAGCCACTGTCTGGTCAGCTTCTCCGATACCTCCTGCGCCACTTCCTTACGGGTTCCGATAGGCAGTTCCAATTGCACAGCGATACGGGCGTTATCCTGCGCCGGGAAGAACTCCGTACCGATGGTCTTTGCACAAAGCAAACTCAGAATAAAGAATACCACGCAACCTGCAAGAACCACCATGCGGTGACGGACTGCCCAATTGAGCATACGCGCATACCAGTTGTCCAATCCGTCCAATGCATGTTCTATCGGGCCGAAGAATATCCGGAACACCTTAGACTGCTTGCGCTGCAAACGGAGCAGTTGCGAACAAAGCATCGGCGTCAGCGTCAAAGCGGAGACAGTGGATACAAACATAATGGCACACATCATCCAGCCCAACTGCTTGAACAGCACACCGGACATACCGGTCACCATCGTCAACGGGAAGAATACGGCAATCATCGTCAGTGTAGAAGCCACAACGGAGATAGCCACCTCGTTCGTGCCATGCACAGACGCCTGCTTCGGGTCGGAGCCGCGCTCGATGTGTGTCGTGACATTCTCCAATACCACAATGGCATCGTCCACCACCATACCGATAGCAATGGAAAGCGATGAAAGCGAAATGATATTAATCGTATTCCCCGAAATTGCCAGATATATGAATGAAGCAATCAGAGAAAGCGGAATCGTGATACAGATGATCAGCGTGGCACGCCAGCGTCCTAAGAACAAGAACACCACAATCACAACGAAGAGCAAGGCATACATAACCGTCTCCGTCAAACTGTCGATGGTGTTCAGGATGTTTTCAGAGGTATCTACAATGACGCCCAACTTCACGTCGCTCGGCAGGTTCTTCTGCAAACGGGGCAATGCATCCTGCACCTTTTTGGAGATTTCTACCGAATTGGCTCCCGACTGCTTCTGAACGACGATCATGGCACCTTGCACACCGTTATTATAGGTTTCCTGCGCACGCTCTTCTACGGTGTCCACTATCTTGGCAACATCACGCAGATAGACCGTAGCGCCATTATACGTACCTACAACCACATTCGCCAACTCGCCGGAGTCGTCGAACTCACCCTCCACACGCAATGAATAGGTTTCATTACCGATATCGAAGTTACCGCCCGGTATATTCCTGTTCTCAGCCCCGATAATGGAACTGATTGTTTCGATGCTCAGATTGTATGCTTCCAGCTTATAAGGGTCGCAATACACTTGGATTTCACGCTGCGGCGCACCGCTGATGGACACCGTACCCACACCGGGAATACGCGCCAAGGGATTTACCACACGATCATCCAGTATCTTATAAAGTGCCGACTGGCTCTCGTTGGCCTGTACGGACAGCAGCACGATAGGGATCATATCCGTACTGAACTTAAAGATGATAGGGTTCTCCACATCATCGGGAAGTTCGGAACTTACCATATCCAGCTTGTCACGCACATCATTCGTCAACACGTCAATATCATTACCGAACTCAAACTCCAGTGTAATCAGCGACATATTCTCCGAAGAACGGGAAGTGATGTGCTTCAAATCACTGACAGAGTTCAAAACATTCTCCAACGGACGGGTCACATTGTTCTCGATATCCGAAGCACTGGCTCCCGGATAGGCCGTCATCACCATAATCGTATTCGTATCAATGTCCGGATACAAGTCGATAGGCAATTTGGACAAAGAGAACAGACCAAATATCACCACTGCCAGAAAGCAGAGCGAAGTCATAATCGGTTTCTTAACCGCACCTTCGTATAAACTCATGTTATTAGTGTTTAGTGATTATTTCTCTACTTCTACTTCCATGCCGTTCACCAGCTTGGTCTGTCCGGCTATAACTACCTGTGAATTGTCGGGCACACCGGAAATCAACTCGTATTCAGCACCCATGCGGCGTCCGAGTTCCACCTTATTATAGGTTACTTTGCCGTCTTTGTAGACATACACGTAGCGGTCGCCCGAACCGGATTGTTTCACGATGGCCAAGTCGGGCACAACCACATTGTCCTTGGAACCGAAATTAAGTGTGGCGCGGGCAAACATTCCGGGACGCACGCGCTGGTCCTTATTGGAGAGTTTAATCTCCACAGGGAAAGTGCGTGTATTCGGGTCTACCGTAGGATAAACCAAGCTGATGTAACCTTCAAACGGTTCGTCGCCATAGACATCCAGCTTCACTGCTACGGGAGCGCCTTTCTTCACTTGGGTGAAATAGGTTTCGGAAACGTTGATGAGCAGTTTCACCGGAGTGATCTGTTCCACCACCAACACAGGTTCCCCACCGCTGTACATGTCGCCGTTGTCATAATTACGGGCTGTTACAACACCGTTTATCGGGCTGAGCAACGAGGTGTTTTCCAAGAGGTTGCGATAGGCCGTCTCCTTTATGTCCAAAGCCATTTTGGCTGCATCCCATTCCGACTTGGATGCACCGCCCACTTTGTACAGTTCGTCCATACGCTTGAACTCAATCTCCTGGTTATCAAGCTGAAACTTGGTTTATTTCAGGTTGGCCTCATCCATGCTGACCAGCTTCTGGCCTTTGGATACGCGGTCGCCCACTTCCACCAATATCCTGTCTATACGCACCGGAGACGAAGGAGCTATATTGTTCTTCACCTCTGCTTCGACAGTAGCGGTGTATTCATGGATCTGTTCTACCGGACGCGCTTTCACATCCGCCAGCTTCACTCTCGGCTTTTCATCCACATGTTCAGCGACAGCCTTGTCCTTCCCGCCGCTGCAAGCGCCCAACAGTGCTACTGCAAGCAGGGCAATCATTTGAAAACTTTTCTTCATATCGTTATTCTGATTTTTATTTCTGATCTTTGCTTATGTAATCTCTTCCCAACACTTGGTCAAGATCGGCTTTAGCCACCAAATAATCGTATATAGATTGGTTGTAAGTCAACTCGGCCTCAGTGAGCTGCACTTGCGAGGTGTTCAGTTCAAGCACAGTTCCTTTGCCCACCTCGTAGCGTTTGCCGGCAATCTGCACCGCCTTTTCGGCCTGCATCACATTCTCCTTGTTGCTGGACACCTGTTCCGAGCTGGCTGCCATATTATCCTGATAGCTGGTAATCTGCATATTCAGCTTGCGTTCCGTATCGATGCGGTTCTGGTCCAACTGGCGCATCTGGATGCGGTTGGATTTCAGTTTTGTAAAGTTGCTTGCCTTGTATAAAGGAATACTCAAACTGAACACCAGCGAAGAACTGCTTCCGTAGTTGTAGTTGAATACATTCCAACTGTCGTTGTTCATGGACTGATACTGATAAGAATAGCCCAAAGCCAGTGTCGGCATGAAGTTGGTGCGCAAGGACTTGATGTTCTTCTGAAGCATCAGGCGGTTCAACTCCAGTTGCTTCATCGTGGTATTGTTCACCAAGCCTTCGTGCGTCGCATTATCCAACTGATTGGCAAACACAACTCCCTCATAAGCCGCCAGACTGTCGTCTATCTTAATATCCAGATCGGCCGTTATACCCATCAATACTTTGAGTTGCAATTTGGAGAGCGTCACAGCGTTTCCGGCCGAAATGACACTCGGCTTCACGCTGCGCATCTGTACCTCGGCGCTGATTTTGTCAAATTCACTCACCGCACCCTGCCGGTATTTAGCGTTGACTATGTTATAATTGTCTTCTGCCAGCTTATAGCTTTTTTGCAGAACATCGTATGAGTCCTGCGACAACATCAACTGATAGTAGGCCTTGGTCACCTGATTCACCAAATCCTGTTTGGAGGCACGCGACTTCTCTACCGCCAGCTCAATGTCCGTTTTTGTCATCGACATGGCGCGATACACTGCCGGTGCAAACAGGGGCAGACTTATGTTCAACGCTCCTGTAGCTGTGTTCGCCTTGTCTTTACCCATTTTCACAGTCTGGTCGCCGATACTGAACTGCGGCGCCGTAATAGTGTGGCTCATACTTCCCGAAATGCTCGCTTCGGGCAACAGGTTTTGCCAGGTTTCCTTATGGCTCACCTTTTTCAGTGCAATCTCCTCTTCCGCCACTTTAATAGTAGGATTGTCGCTCAAAGCAATCTCTATGGCTTTGGCAAGGTTCAGGGTCAAAGTATCTTTCGCCCCTTGTGCTCGTGTATAGCTGCCAACCAACATTATGGCAACGGCCAATACCCATTTCTTACCCACAAAAAATCTCTGCATCTTCATAAAAGAATTAATCGTTTTCTATTTGTTCTCTGTCTCGCTATTTCCGGAGATTATCTTTTTGCGGTATTCCCGGATGAACACCTCCAACTCATGCGCCCCTTTCTCCGTAGAAATTCCCCGGAGGAAAGTGAACATGATAGACTCATAAACTTCAAGGAACGAATACTCCTTGCAAATATCCGTATTCATCAGCACGTCAATCTGCTCCCTTACCAACAGATTGATAATGGCAAAATTCACATCATCGCGGAAGATGCCCTGCTTCACGCCTTCCTTGAAAAAGTTCACCGTTTCTTCCGAGTCTTGATCATGCCGTTTGGTCATCAGCTTATAGGCTTTGGGATACTTCTTGATGTCCTCAAAAAACTTCTTGTTGGTGGCATGGAACTTTTCGATACTGCGCTGGTAGCATTTCAACAGGACTTCCAATACATTCTCGGATGTAGCAAGCACATTCTTCAGATATTCATCCCCCTCTTTCTGACCTCTCAGGATACACTCTTCCAGCAAGGTCTCCTTATCAGGAAACACCTCATACAGAGTACGCTTGGAGATGCCCAACGAAGTTGCAATGTCATCCATCGTAATACTTTTGATACCTTGCGCAGCAAAGGCCTTCACCGCAGTATCAATGATCCGTTCTCTCAGTTCCGGACGAGGAGTAAGGTGCTTGGTATATTCGCTCATTTCTCTTCCTTTTAAATTTCAAAAACTCTTTTTATTCATTTTAGAAATAAAACGAAGCAAATATAGAAAGAAAACTTAATTCACCAATTAAGTTTTCTTTCTTTTGTTAAACGATTAATAAAAATTAGTGTTCTCGCAGATTTATTGGGAAGATTCCTAATAATCAAACTTGGTCCGGCTCAGGAACGCCACTGTTTTATGAATTTCCTTGTACATCACAATGTCGTCTTTCACAAAAGGAACCTCTTTGCGGTATTCGCGCAGGAAGCCTTCCAAGAGAGGCGAGGTTTTTTGCGGGCGGCGGAAATCAATGCCCTGTGCAGCATTCATCAGTTCGATGGCAAGGATGTGTTCCAAGTTGTCCATGATACGGTAGAGCTTCGTGGCTGCGTTGGCTCCCATACTGACATGGTCCTCCTGTCCGTTGCTGGACACGATAGAGTCGCTGCTGGCAGCATAGCAGTACATCTTGTTCTGGCTCACCATAGAGGCGGCGGCATATTGAGGAATCATAAACCCGGAGTTCAGGCCGGGATTGGCAACCAGAAACTCCGGCAGTCCCCGCAGTCCCATGATGAGCTGGGCGATACGGCGTTCGGAGATGTTTCCCAGTTCGGCAAGGGCGATTCCCAAGAAATCGTACGAGATAGCCAACGGCTGTCCATGAAAGTTTCCGCCGGAGATGATACGGTCTTCATCCGGAAAGATGGTAGGATTGTCCGTCACAGAATTAATCTCCGTCAGCAAAACCGAAGAGACATACCGGATAGCATCCTTCGTTGCGCCATGCACCTGCGGAATGCAACGGAAAGAATACGGATCCTGCACATGCTTGCCGGGGCGGGCGATGAGTTCGCTGCCCTCCAGCAGTTTGCGGAAGTTCTCGCCCGTTTCGATTTGTCCTTTGTGGGGACGGATTTGCTGGATGCAATCCATGAACGGGTCGATACGACCGTCAAAGGCTTCCAGGGAGAGGGCGGCTATCAGGTCGGCTTTCTTGGAGAGGCGGAAAGCTTTAAGAATGGCAAAGACACCGTTGGCGCTCATGAATTGCGTACCGTTCAGCAAGGCAAGGCCTTCCTTGCTCATCAGTTTGACGGGCTCCCAGCCGAATTCATCGAGTACACTGATTGCCTCGCGCTTCCGGCCTTTATAGTACACGTCACCCACACCGATAAGAGGCAGGAAAAGATTGGCAAGCGGAGCAAGGTCGCCCGATGCTCCCAAGGAGCCGCGGTCGTAGACAATAGGCATCACGTCGTTGTTGAAGAAGTCGAGGATGCGCTGTACGGTAATGACCTGCACGCCGCTGTGCCCCAATGAAAGTGCATGCGCCTTGAGCAGCATCATCAGTTTGATGATGACAGGACGGATCTCCTCGCCCACGCTGCAAGCATGGCTTTTGATGAGGTTCTCCTGCAAGGTGCCCAGTTCGTCGGGCGAGATGCTTTTGCTGCACAGGGAGCCGAAACCAGTGGTGATCCCGTAGAGAGGTTCGGCGGATTCGGCGGTTTTCTTATCCAGATAGTCGCGGCATTTCTGTATGCGTTCTTTGGCTTCGGGAGCCAACTCAAGTTTCAGGTTCTCGTTGATGATGCGTTCGATAAGGTCGAAGGTCAGCTCGCCCGAACCGACATAGTAGACATTCTTCATACTTTGAGCTCCTCATTTATTTCGTCCAACAATTCTTTCTCTTTGGCACAGACAAGGCGTTCCAGCTCACAGGCTTCGGCCTGCAGCTTGGCAACGAACTCTTTATCTTTGAGCGAACCGAGGTTGATGCGCACATTCATCAATGCCCCCAATACGGCAGAGCGGGCGGAAATCATCGCCACGCAGGCATCGGTTACGGCATTACGGTTGCCCAGGCGTGCCACATCCATGATGACAGTCATCAGCTCGTAGGCATTACGTGCCACCTGCATGGGCACGAGGGCTGCAAACTTGGTGGCTTCCTGAATGGCGGCGCTGCGGGCGGCCTTCTCCTCGTCGGTGGCTTTCGGCATCTTGAAGCAGGCAAATACACTGTCGTACGCTTCGGAGTCGCGGTCAATGTCTTCGATGAAGGTGTCTTTCTCCTGCAATGTCACTCCCGCAATATGCTGCATCAGCTCCTCGTGCGCCTCATAGCCTTTCTTGCCGACAGTGAGATTGGCTACCATTGCCGCCAAAGCCGAAGCAATGGCGCCATTCAATGCGGCAATGCTTCCGCCGCCGGGGACGGGGTCGCTGCCCGCCACTTTATTCAAAAACTCTTTGACTGTTAAATCGACTAACATGGGATTAAATTATTATTAGGTATTACACAATTAGGTATCAATTCGCTATTAACGCACCGCTAAAGCACCGGGTGGAGTACGCCCTCCTTCACCGTAGCGTGCACACAATTCATGCCCACATAATAGGGCAGGAAATGATAATTATCCGTATTCAGCACCACAAAGTCCCCTTTCTTTCCCACCTCTATGCTGCCGATGCTGCCGGCACGATTCAGGGCGGCGGCGCCGTTCAGGGTAAGGGCGGTAATGGTCTCCTCGACACTCATCTTCATATAGATGCAAGCCAGTGCGATAGTGAGCGGGATGGAACCGGAGAAGCAACTGCCGGGATTAAGGTCGGTGGCCAATGCTACGGCACAGCCGGCGTCAATCATCTCACGCCCGCGGGCATAAGGTTCTTTCAGGGCAAAGGCGGTAAGAGGGAGCAAGGTGGCAACCACGCCTTTGTCCGCCATGGCATGGATGTCGGCATCGGAAGCGTGCAGCAGGTGGTCGGCGGATACGGCGGAAAGTTCCGCAGCCAGTCCCGCACCGCCCAGCGGCACTATTTCATCGGCATGGAGCTTCAGCGCCAATCCCATATCACGAGCGGCAGTCAGCAGGCGGCGGGACTGCCCGATGGAGAACACGCCCTGCTCGCAAAAGACATCGCAAAACTCTGCCAACCGGTTCTGAACGACGGCGGGCATCACTTCGCGAATGATGAAATCCACATAATCGTCCGTACGCCCGACATACTCCTGCGGCACCGCATGTGCGCCAAGAAAAGTGGAAACGATGTCCACCCGCTTGTGCTCGTCATTGTTCAGGCTGCGCATGACGCGAAGTTGCAGCAGCTCGGTCTCCTTGTCCAAGCCGTAACCGCTTTTCCCCTCGACGGTGGTCACTCCCATGACGCTCATCTGCTTCAAGAAGCCCTCCGCCTTGCCGCGCAACTGGATGAAGTTGCTGTTGCGGGTGGCAGCCACTGTGCTGACGATGCCTCCTCCGCGCTCCATAATGGACATGTAGCTTTCGCCCTTCAAGCGCCATGAGAACTCCTCGGCACGCTCTCCGCCAAAAACGAAGTGCGTATGCGAGTCCACAAAGCCGGGCAGAAGGCATTTGCCTCGGGCGTTGTAGTACCAGTAGCGCTGATAGTATCCGTCGCGGTCCTCGCCACGATTAGGGCCTACGTAGGTGATGACGCCGCCGGTGACTTCCACCGTAGCGTCATCCATGATGCAGATCTCTTCCATTTCCCTGCCACAACGGGCGGAAAAGCCGATGGGAGTGACGACACGAGCGTTGAAGATGATAAGATTCTCCGTCATATTTGTTTCTGTTTCATTTAAAGTTCAGAACATTGATCACTGAAAGACAGTTGTGTGCTATTCACACGTCGGGCACTCACTCCATTATCCGGGCTTCGAGCACCTGCTGCATCGAGAAGTTCTCCAGTCCGAGGTAATAGGAAGCCGTATCAATCAGCGCTTCCATGGGCACAAGGCCGATAATCTCACTGCCCACGATGCTGACACCGTAGCGGCGCGCTTCGATGCGTACCAATTCGAAGGCGCGATAAAGGGCGGTACGGGTATAGTCGGTCATATTGATAGACACCTGCGTGATTCCCCGGTCTTTCAACTCCACTCCCATGGCCTTGCAATAGCGCAGGCCGCCGCCGATGAAGCGTATCTTCTTGGCAATATCGTGCGCAATCTCCAGACTCGGCGTATTCAGGTTGATGTTATAGGCCACCAGCGGCATACGCGCGCCAACCGCCACCGTTCCCGCAGTGGGATGCCGCTCGGCGGGACCGAAGTCGGGCTGCCATTCGGGGAGTTTTATTTTCTCCGCCATACCCTCGAACTCGCCTTTCCGGACAGCCGCAAGGTTTTCCCGGTGAGGGGCTGATGCGGATTTCTCGTAAAGGAACACAGGCAGGTTATAACGTTTCGCCACTTCCCCGCCCACTTCCTTGGAGAGCGCAATGGCTTCTTCCATCGTTACATTCTTAATAGGAATGAAGGGCACAACGTCCACCGCACCCATACGGGGATGCTGTCCCTGATGCTTGTTCAGGTCGATGAGCTCCACTGCCACGCCGATGGCCTCAAGCACAGCATCGCGCAGCGGTTCGGGTTCGCCCACTACGGTGACGACGAGGCGGTTGTGGTCTTCATCGTTACTGTAATCCAACAACTTGACACCCTGCCTGCCACGAAACGGGGCTACAATCCGGTCTATTTTCTGCAAGTCGCGTCCCTCACTGAAATTGGGGACACATTCTACGATTCGGTTCATAATGGTTATGTTTTTAATTTGCTATACAGATATATTCTTTTTAGATTGGCATATTCTTTTTCTCAGACATAAGAACAAAAGAACATAAGAACAGGCCCAATCTCTTATACCCTTATCTCCCCTATAATAAGCCTGTTATTATTGTTTTATATATCTATCAATCAGTTCTTCATCCGCCACGTAAGGAATCGTGATGTGGTAGCCATCCGAATGGGTGCGGTTGAACTCCTCGCTGGTTTCCATTGCATGCTCGTTGCGTGCCCACGAACGGCGTGCCACGCCGCCCATAACATCCCAAAGCATGGCGGAACGCAGAATTTCGTCCACCCTTTCGGAGCCGTCGCACACCATGCCGAAGCCGCCGTTGATGGCTTTGCCTATGCCCACTCCGCCGCCATTGTGCAGCGCCACAAGGCTCATGCCCCGCGCACAGTTACCGGCAAAGCATTGCACAGCCATGTCCGCCATTACGTTGCTGCCGTCCTTGATGTTGGATGTCTCGCGGAAAGGGGAATCCGTACCGCTGACATCGTGGTGGTCGCGTCCCAACATAATCGGGCCTACTTCGCCCCGGCGCACCATCTCGTTGAAGCGGAGTGCAATCTTCATGCGTCCTTCGGCATCCTGATAGAGGATACGCGCCTGCGTGCCCACCACCAGATTATTCTTTTCGGCATCGCGAATCCAATTGTAATTATCCAAGTCCTGCCCGCGGCGCGTGGGATCGATACACTCCATGGCCGCCCGGTCGGTCTTCACCAGGTCTTCGTGCCTGCCACTGAGACATACCCAGCGGAAAGGTCCGTAACCGTAATCAAAGAGTTCGGGGCCCATGATGTCTTCCACATAGCTGGGGAAGATGAACCCGTTCTTATCACTGCCGTTGCGCGCTATTTCGGTGACGCCGGCATCGTAGACGGCTTTCATAAAGGAGTTGCCGTAATCGAAGAAGTACGTGCCCCGCCCCACGAGCTCTTTTATGGCAAGAAAATGGCGTTTCAGCGTGGCATCCACCTTACGGCGGAATTCCGCCGGGTTCTCGTGCAGCATCCGGGTACGCTCCTCAAAGGTCAGCCCTGCGGGACAGTAGCCGCCGTCGTAGGCGGCATGGCAGGATGTCTGGTCGGATAGCAGATCTATGTGTACCTGTTCTTTTGCGGCATATTCCAAGAGATCCACCACATTGCCATGATAGGCAATGGAAATGGGGGTGCGACTGTCCATGGCCTCTTTGGCCAGTGAGAAGGCATGCGGCAGCGAATCCGTCACGTGCCCCACCCATCCCTGACGATGACGGGTGTCGATACGTGAAGCGTCCACTTCGGCTATGATAGCGGCAGCTCCCGACATTTCGGCAGCTTTGGGTTGGGCGCCACTCATGCCGCCCAGACCGGAGGATACAAAAAGCCGTCCGCGCAAGTCGCCGTCTTGCGGAATGCCGAGTTTCAATCGCCCGGCGTTCAGGAGGGTATTGAAAGTGCCATGCACGATGCCCTGCGGACCGATGTACATCCACCCGCCGGCAGTCATCTGCCCGTAATTGGCAACGCCCATCTGCATGGCTGTGTGCCAGTCCTGCTGGTTGTCATAAAGCCCCACCATGATGGCGTTCGTAATGATGACGCGCGGCGCTTCGGGCTTCGACTTGAAGAGCCCCAGCGGATGCCCGCTTTCGATGACGAGCGTCTGGTCGCAGGTGAGAACTTCGAGGTATTGTTTTATCAGGCGGTATTGCATCCAGTTTTGGCACACCTGTCCCGTTTCGCCGTAGGTGACGAGTTCGTAGGGATAGAGGGCGATGTCGAAACAGAGGTTATTGTCTATCATCACCTGAAAGGCCTTGCCCTCGATGCAGCGTCCTTTGTATTCGTCAATGGGCTTTGCCTTGAGGTCGCCTTGCGGACGGTAACGGTAACCGTAGATGCGTCCGCGCGTGCGGAGTTCTTCCATGAACTCCGGTGCAAGCGTTTCGTGCAGTTCTTTAGGGATGTAGCGCAGGGCATTCTTCAATGCCGTAGCCGTTTGTGCCGGGTCGAGGGTGTAGCCGCGGTCGGGAGCCCGCCGGATGCCTTCTACGAAGGCGGGATAAGGGGGCAGTGTTTTGCTTAAGGTAATCTCCATAGTATAATAAGGTGAATAGTTACAAATTGTCAGCAGATGCGACTCTGTATCTGCCGCAATATAAAAATAAATCCCGATATTCACAATAGAACACCGGGATTATTTATCATTTAGACAAAAACAAGACTGTTTTCCTATCCTCATGTTCTGTCATGCAGAACGAAGTGAAGCATCTCTTCTCTTTGTGTCAGGAAAGCAGATTCTTCGTCACTACGTTCCTCTGAATGACAGAGACTTTTGATACCTGAGTCGTTACATATATTTCTAATAAAGTTGGTATTGGACGGTAACGGTAGCAATGGCTCCGTCATCAGTCAAAGTATAATCGATAACGAAAAGACGAAGATGTTTCAGTTCATTATTATCGGTTTTGAAAGCTACAATATACCCATGTTTGGGCTGGGCAGCAGGAAATCCAGACTGTGAGCCACTTGCTAATTGTGTATTTTTCTTTGTAACATCTGATATACCACTTACCAGTCCGACATCCTCCATTATCATGTTTGTCGGTTTATAAATAGGTCCACCATAATTATAAAGATTTGCATCCATTTTCCATATTCCATCATGACGTATATACGGAATCACCATAATACATCCTCTGTAAAGATATAGACTATATTTCCGCATAAAGAATTCACCGCATGTATAATCCAACACAGCTCCTTTTTCATCGAGAGCACCTTCTTTCATCATCAGCGTCTTCACCTTCTCAGTTGCTGTATAATCGCCTTTCACTTCCGTATCACCTGTACCTCCGACATCCCCTGTTCCGGGCTCATCGGTCGGCTCATTATTATCGCTACCACAACTTGTACAAAGCACCCCGAAAAAGAATACCAAACAGGGTAACCAAATTAATTTCATTCTCATATATCTAAATGTTTAATTTAAGATATACCCGGTTCCAAAGTATAATAAATGTGTCTTTCAATCTCTTTTAAGGCAGGGATACAAAAGCGACGTGGAACCAAACTTTATCTTGACTTGAGGCTCTGGAAAATGCCTGTGCTTGATAATAAAGTTAAGCCCACGTCGTAGAGGACGCGGGCGTTGAACTTCTTATTCCTATCAAACTTCTTTGAATTTTCCAGATTCCAAGTCAAAAGAATAAAAGCTAACGCTCTCTTATATATGTCTATTTCCTAATCAGTCTTTATACCATAGGCGTTCTTTTTAGATTTATAGTGATTTATAACAGCAGCAAATATATAAATTTTTAAAATTATCCGCAACAATATTACGGTACTCTTTATACACGTCCGTCAGAAGAGCAACTCTGCATTGTCGCCACTTCGCTTCCTCCGTTACGGAAAGGTTCTGTTCACTTTTCGGACAAAGGCAGGATACGCCCTTTGAAACTGAAATTCCCTGCCATGTAAACCTTGCTCGCCTGCACGAAACATTGGTTGGAGTCGTGATAGAGCGTCATGTTCCATTCAAAGGTCCGATAATGCGCATTGCCCTGTACCCGCAAAGTGATGTTAACATCTCCATTCTTCTGCGTCTCCGGTACGCCCATCTGCAAAGCCGCCTCACCATCATTCAGCGGTGAGCTACCGAAGAAGAGCTTCGGACTGTTGTCCTCACGAGTTAGATAAGCCAGCATCTTGTCTCCCTTTATTATCAAATAGCTGCCGGTAACTTGTTGGGCACGAAGTTTTTCAGGACGGTCGGAAGGAGTATAAACCTCCTCCAATATAATCTTGCAACTCCGGGAAGACAAAGCCTGCAAAGCCGCACGATGAGCGGCTTGCCCTCCTGCAACATCTGCAGTTCTGCATCCGGAAAGCGTTGAAGCTAAAGCAACGTGCAGAAGAAGCACGAATAAAACTCTTCCTTTCATCATAGCAGATCATTAAAGTTAATAATACAAGGCATCACATAGAGGCACATCATGCACAGCCGCAAATCATCAACCAATGCACGTTATCTATCGCAATATAAAAATAAATCCCGACACTCACAACTGAATATCAGGATTTTTACATAAGGAGTGAAGTTTTCTTTTTCACACCGAGTTAGTATTTCTTCTTCACAAGGAGGGAAGCAGCCTATTTCAGTTGCCGCAAATATCTCCCGATGACCTCCGCCGACTCGCTCGTTTCTTTTTCAAATGCTTCTTGCAGCGCAGGATAGTCCGCCAGCAGTTCCAGCATCTTCTCCCTGCCCACAAACTCCGAGCGTCCCGTTTCCGGATTCAACTCATAATACACGCGCGCAAAGACCAGCCCCGAAGCATTGATGGCATCCCCCACTTCACCGCCCAGCTTCGTTGCATCGGGCGGGGTTGCGGTGCTTGCAGCGACCTGCCCCACAGGTTGCGCACAGAAATAAATCTTACCTTTCACCCACATGGCAGGCGCATACCAACCGCCGAAACGGTAACGCTTATAGCGCATCTTCTTGCAGTTGACGTAGAGCGACGTATCCATCCGCACCGCATAACAACGTGATTTCAAATAACGGCACAAGCCGGAGTTGTCTTCCGCCTCTATACGATAATCCGCACCGCCCATCAGATAAATCTGGTTCTTGGAACGCTTCTCCACTTTCAATATCGTGACCGTATCTCCGCGGCCTTCCACCAACGCTTTCAAGTTGGAATACATTATCTGCTGAGCCGAGCAAGGCAAGCCCAATAAGGCCAATATCCCTAACAACCAACGTACTTTCATATCATTTCCCTTTCTTTCTGAAACTTTACTTACCCAGGCGAAAGGTACATTTTTTATCCTTATTCAGCAAACATAGAGAGGAAAAAAACATCGTATCGCCCATAAAATGATTTTCGTATGTCTGCACCGGCCTTGCCCAACCCTCTCTGTCGCAGACAAAAACATCTAAAGCAGAAATGCGGGACCCCCTTGTTGGAACTACCGGGATACACTACTGATTACAAACGAGATACAGATACCAACCGAATACCAACCTTTGGTACACGCCGTACCAACCGGTGGTAGTCCTTGTACCAAGCTGTGGTAGCCCTCGTACCAAACTGTGGTACTTCGAATACCAAACTGTGGTATTTTGAATACCAACCGTTGGCATTTCACATCTTCTTAGGAGAGGAAAACCATATATTTACTTACCTTTGCCAATCTATAAAGCATGGGAATAAATGGAAAGCATTGAAAAAATAAAATCAACATACAGCCGCATTGCGGAGGAAGCACAACAAGAGTCGAACAAAATACAGCAAGCAATTTACCATACCGGCTCCTTACGGTTGCTGCTGTTCGTGGCAGGAATCGCAGGGATTATCTACTTCCGGGAGGAAAGTTGGACGATACTGGCAGGAATCGCACTCGTCACCCTGCTGCCGTTCATCCTTCTGATAAAGTACCACAACAACCTGTTCCGCCGCAAAGACTATCAGGAAAAGAGAGCAGAGGTGAACCGGCAGGAGTTGGCCGCGCTGGATTACGATACGTCCTGCTTCGATGCCGGCGAGGAATTTGTCGACCCCGCCCACCTGTATGCCTACGATCTGGACGTATTCGGCACACATTCATTGTTCCAGTACGTCAACCGCACCTGCACCGAACCGGGAAAACGCCTGTTGGCAAACTGGCTGGGACAGCATCTCGAAAAGAAAGAGGATATACTGGAACGACAGGCAGCCGTACGCGAACTGGCTCCCGAACTGCAATTCCGCCAGCACTTCCGCATCCTCGGCATGCTGCACAAAGGCACAGCAGCCGACGAAACCGAACTGAAAGCATGGGCGGCAAGCCCCGGCGTATTCCGCAAGAATAAGTTCTTACGACTTCTGCCGGCAACCGTCACCGGCATCAACGGCATCTGTCTGCTCCTTATGCTTACCGGTTATCTGCCCGCAAGCATGTGGGGAGTAATCTGGACGCTCTTTGTCACCGCCGGATTCGCCTTTACCGGAAAGATCACCAAAATACAGGCTGTGTACGGCAAGAAGCTACAAATCCTCGGTACGTATGCCGGACTGCTCAAACTGATGGAAGCCCAACCCATGCAATGCAACCTGCTGAAACGCATCAAAGAAGAAATTGGCGGCGAACAACGGAAAGCCTCCCTCGCCATCAGCCGGCTGAGCAAACTGATGAACGAGCTGGACCAACGCAACAACGTATTCATGTACGTCATTCTCAACGGTCTGTTTTTCTGGGAACTGCGACAAATAATGCGCATCGAAACCTGGAAAGAGCAATATGCCCGCGAACTGCCGCATTGGCTCAGCGCCCTCGGACAGATGGATGCCCTCAACTCACTGGCAACCTTCGCCTATAATCATCCGGACTATTCTTATCCCACCCTGCTCGACAAGGCCGATATGATTGCCGCCAAAGTCAACATCTCTTCCGATACGAAGAAAGCTGATACGGGAAACACCGGCAACAACACCCGTTTCATGCTTCGCGCAAAAGCCCTGGGACATCCCCTGATGCACCGCGACCGCTGTGTCCGCAACGACATCGACATGGAGAAACGCCCTTTCTTCATCATCATCACCGGCGCCAACATGGCAGGAAAGAGTACCTATCTGCGCACGATAGGCATCAACTACCTGCTTGCCTGCACCGGCATGCCCGTCTGCGCGGAAGAGATGGAGGCGTATCCCGCCCGTCTCATCACCAGCCTGCGCACCAGCGACTCCCTGACCGACAACGAGTCCTACTTCTTTGCCGAACTCAAACGCCTGAAACTCATCATCGACAAGCTGCAATCGGGCGAGGAACTCTTCATCATCCTCGACGAAATACTGAAAGGAACAAACTCAATGGATAAGCAGAAAGGGTCTTTCGCACTCATCAAGCAGTTCATGGCCTTACAGGCAAACGGCATCATCGCCACGCACGACTTATTGCTGGGCACCCTCATCGACCTCTTCCCCGAAAATATCTGCAACTACCGCTTCGAAGCGGATATCACCGACAACGAGCTGACATTCTCTTACCGCCTCCGCCCTGGCGTAGCGCAGAACATGAATGCGTGCTTCCTTATGAAAAAAATGGGGATTGCCGTCACCGACTAATCCCCACTCCATATCCTAACGGTTCCTTACCCGCAGCATCCGCTTACATCGCCTTGCATCTGGACAAGAATGCCGAAACCGCCGCAGCTTCATTACCCGTAAAGTAGCACACCGAGGTCACCGGAGTGTAAGTGTAAGGCACGAACTGAAACAATTGAAGTGCAGCAAATTTATTGTCTTGCGAAATCATAACGTCCAGACGTACATTACCACTCGACTCACTCTTGACACCGGCTTCACCGTCGAGCTTACCGCTTTCGAGCATCTCAGTCAGTTTTCCTATATGCTTCAAATCGAAAAACAGACTGCGTTCCTTCGCCACACTTCCCGTCGGCAGATAAACGATTTCTTTTGATTTCCAGAACAAACGGAACACCCCCAACAGAATCAATGCCGTACCCAGCACCATCAGCCCCATACTCAAAGTAGAGGACTTATCGCTCATCTCAAAAATAGATGCGAAAATAAGAATGCCCACCAGCATCATCCCCACAGAAATAATAAGTCCGGAAACACTTGTACGCTTTGCAATATCAGGATGTGAAGACGCAAAAAGAGTCGCGTCGATAGTTTGAGTTGCCATAATATAAATAGTTTTATGAATTAATGAATATTGAAATAGTGAATAATGAGTACAATCTCCCCCCATACAAGCATTATATGCCCGTACTCAAGGGAAAAACAATGACAATAATACATTAAATCAGAATCCGCCGCAGTGCGAAAATGTAATACTCGCACACAGGCTGGCAACGATAGTAAGCGGTAGCATCAAAAAGCTTCTCTCTATGCAACGATAGAACCGCTTCACGCTGGGCAATCTTGTCCACCCAGTCCTTTAATGAAAAGATATATTCGGTAATATAAGAACGCTGGATACGGGACATGGTAAGCAACTGCACATGCCCGTTGTTGCTTGCCAACTCCGCAACCGGCAAATATGGCAAACGGGGCGAAGTGAAGCATGCCTCCTCCTGATGATGTGCAGCAACAGGCACCGTTCGGATATCCATAGACTCCTCCGCACCTGCCGAACTACCGTCGGCAAATGCAGCACCCGATGTTTGCCATACAATAAACGCAAGCACCAGAAACCCTATGAATTTTAAATATCTGCCCATAAACACCTGCAAATATAACAGTTTATTTCATAGATTTGTTTTGCTCATACATCTTTTAATGTTTGTTCATGTAAATAAAAGTATAAACAAAAAAGCCGCCCCAATCGCTGGGACGGCTTTCTATATATAAAAAGAATAGTTGAATTATTCTGCTTTTGCTTCTTCAGCAGCAGGAGCTTCAGCAACCGGCGCAGTTTCAGCAGCGGGAGCAGCTTCAGCAGCAGTCTTCTTTGAACGGCGGGTACGGGTAGCTTTCTTAGCAACTTTTTCCTTAGCCATGTTTTCGTTGTAGTCAACGAGTTCAATGAAGCACATTTCTGCATTGTCACCCAAACGGTTACCAGTCTTGATGATGCGAGTGTAACCACCCGGACGATCAGCAATCTTCACAGAGATTTCTTTGAACAACTCAGTTACAGCATACTTGTCTTGCAAATTGCTAAATACAACACGACGAGAATTTGTCGTATCATCCTTAGCTCTTGTAATCAAAGGCTCAACGAACTTCTTCAAAGCTTTAGCCTTTGCAACGGTCGTAGTGATTCTTTTGTGCTTGATCAAAGAACACGCCATATTAGCCAACATAGCGTTTCTATGAGAGGCAGTACGACCCAAATGGTTGAATTTTTTATTATGTCTCATTTTTTATTCTTTATCTAATTTATATTTAGAAATATCAGTTCCAAACGACAGATTCAGACTTTCCAGCAAATCATCAAGCTCGGTAAGCGATTTCTTTCCGAAATTTCTGAATTTCAGCAGATCGGTCTTGTTGAATTGTACCAAGTCGCCCAAAGTCTCTACATCCGCAGCCTTCAAACAGTTGAGAGCACGAACCGAGAGATCCATATCAACAAGCTTGGTCTTCAGCAACTGACGCATGTGCAATACTTCCTCATCAAACTCTTCATTACCGTCAACATCATTAGTTTCCAGCGTAATCTTCTCATCAGAGAAGAGCATGAAGTGATAAATCAGAATTTTAGCAGCTTCTTTCAGAGCTTCTTTCGGGTGAATGGAACCATCCGTAGTAATCTCAAGCACCAGCTTTTCGTAGTCAGTCTTCTGCTCAACGCGGAAGTTCTCTACCTGATACTTAACATTACGTATCGGAGTATAAATAGAATCGATAGGAATTACGTTCACGTCGGTGCAATATTCGCGGTTTTCGTCAGCAGGAACATAACCACGACCTTTGTTGATCGTAATATCTATCTGCATAGTTGATTTTGAATCTAAATGACAAATAACTAATTCAGGATTTAACACTTCAAATCCAGTCAAATACTTACCTATGTCACCTGCTTTAAATTCACTTGAATTCTCGACTGTAATACTTACTTTCTCACTCTCGAATTCTTCAACTACTTGCTTGAATCTCACTTGTTTCAGATTCAAGATAATGTTAGTAACATCCTCTTTTACTCCTGGAACACTGGAGAATTCATGCTCAACACCGTCTATTTTGATAGTAGTGATGGCAAAACCTTCCAATGAAGAAAGCAGGATGCGGCGCAGTGCATTACCTACGGTAATACCGAAACCAGGCTCCAACGGACGAAATTCGAATTTCCCGAATTTAGAGTCCGCTTCCAACATTAATACTTTATCAGGTTTTTGAAATGCTAATATCGCCATGAAATTAATTATTATTTAGAATACAATTCTACAATCAAATGCTCTTTAATGTTTTCAGGAATGTCTGCTCTTTCAGGTATGTGCAACAACTTACCTACTTTAGCATTGTCATCCCATTCCAACCAAGGATACTTGCTGTGATTAAAGCCAGCCAATGAGTTAGCGATAACTTCCAAAGATTTAGATCTTTCACGAACGCCAATAACCTGACCCGGTTTTACTGCATATGAAGGAATGTTTACCACTTCACCATCTACAGTGATATGCTTGTGACTAACCAACTGACGAGCAGCTGCACGAGTCGGAGCAATACCCAAACGGAATACTACATTGTCAAGACGACCTTCCAATAATTGAAGAAGCACCTCACCGGTAATACCTTTAGCGGTAGCTGCCTTCTCAAACAGGTTGCGGAATTGTTTTTCCAAAACTCCATAGGTGTATTTGGCTTTCTGTTTCTCACGAAGTTGAACACCATATTCAGAAGTCTTTCTCTTTCTTGAATTACCATGCTGTCCGGGAGGATAGTTTTTCTTTGACAATACTTTATCTGCTCCAAAGATACCTTCACCGAATTTACGGGCTATTCTTGATTTTGGTCCAGTATATCTAGCCATTTCTTTTTAAATATTTAATTGTTATTCATGAACTTAATTTGTTGCAGCCGCGATTGTAGAGGAGAAATTACAATCCAATAACAATATCAAGTTTCATTTTTATTAAAGGTAAATCTTAAACTCTACGTCTTTTCGGAGGACGACAACCATTATGTGGAAGCGGAGTTACGTCAATGATCTCAGTAACTTCGATACCTGCACCGTGGATAGTTCTAATAGCAGACTCACGTCCGTTACCTGGACCCTTCACATATGCTTTTACCTTTCTCAAGCCAAGATCATATGCTATCTTAGCACAGTCTTGAGCAGCCATTTGTGCTGCATAAGGAGTGTTCTTCTTAGAACCTCTAAATCCCATCTTTCCGGCAGAAGACCAAGAAATAATCTGACCTTCACTATTAGCCAGAGAAACAATAATGTTGTTGAAAGATGAATGAACATGCAACTGTCCATTAGCATCTACCTTTACATTTCTCTTTTTTGCTGCAACTGTTTTTTTTGCCATATCAACAATTATTATTTAGTAGCTTTTTTCTTATTAGCAACGGTTTTCTTTCTTCCCTTACGAGTACGAGCGTTGTTCTTTGTACTCTGGCCTCTAACAGGGAGACCGATACGGTGACGTACACCACGGTAGCAACCGATATCCATTAAACGCTTGATGTTCAATTGAACTTCAGAGCGAAGATCACCTTCTACTTTATACTCTGCACCAATGATCTCACGAATCTTGGCAGCCTGATCATCCGTCCAGTCTTTTACTTTCAGGTCTCTGTCAACACCTGCTTTATCCAAAATCTTTGCTGAACTACTACGACCTATTCCATATACATAGGTCAACGCAACTTCACCTCTCTTGTTTTGAGGCAAATCGACACCAACTATTCTTATAGCCATATACTAAATTATTTTTTTTGCAAAAATAATAAATTATCCTTGACGTTGTTTATACTTAGGATTTTTCTTGTTAATAACATACAAACGGCCATTACGTCTAACGATCTTACACTCTGGCGTACGTTTCTTTAAGGATGCTCTTACTTTCATATCTTAATTTTATTTATATCTAAATACAATTCTTCCTTTCGATAAATCGTAAGGAGACATTTCGACTCTTACTTTATCACCCGGCAGGATTTTGATGTAATGCATCCTCATCTTACCGGAAATATGTGCAGTAATCTCATGTCCGTTTTCTAATTCAACACGAAACATTGCATTAGACAATGCTTCAACTATAACTCCATCTTGTTCTATTGCAGATTGCTTTGCCATATTAACTTCTTAAATTGCTTTATCTCCTAATACTTCTTCAATGAATTTGAATGATGACAATATATCAGCCTCACCGCTTCCAACTGCTATGGTATGCTCAAAATGAGCAGCATATTTGCAGTCCTTGGTTCTCACTGTCCAACCGTCACGTTCCATTACAATTTGCCGATTACCCAAGGTAATCATCGGTTCGATTGCAATACACAATCCTTTTTTCAGCATAGTTCCATAACCACGTTTACCGTAATTAGGAACTTGAGGATCTTCGTGCATTTCTTTACCGATTCCATGACCGACAAACTCGCGCACTACACCATAAGAATTAGACTCACAATGTTGTTGTATAGCATATCCTATATCACCTAACCGTTTGCCTTGAACAGCGTTCTGTATTCCTATATATAATGCCTCCTTAGTAACTTTCAGTAATTTGCGAACTTCTTCATCAACTTCTCCCACACAAAACGTATAAGCAGAGTCACCGCAAAAGCCGTTCATGTAAGTACCACAATCAACAGAAACAACATCCCCTTCTTTCAGTACCACATCATCACTCGGAATACCATGTACAACCTGTTCATTCACAGAAGTACAAATTGAAGCTGGAAACGGTTCACCATATTGATTGGGAAAACCTTTAAAAGTAGGGACAGCACCATTATCTCTAATGAACTCTTCCGCCACTTTATCCAACTCTTTTGTAGTAACTCCGGGCTTTATAACCTTAGCTATCTCAGCCAACGTTTTCCCCACAAGCAAATTACTCTTACGGAGCAGCTCTATTTCATCGTCAGTTTTAAGAAATATCATTCTTCAAATAAGATTAATACGCAGCTACTGTACCGCTACGGCCTTTAATACGTCCAGATTTCAGCAAACCATCATAATGTCTCATCAACAAATGACTTTCAACCTGCTGGAGAGTATCAAGAACCACACCTACAAGAATTAACAAAGATGTGCCGCCGAAGAACTGAGCAAACTCTGCTTTCACACCGAATATACCGGCAAATGCAGGCATAATAGCAACCAAAGCCAAAAAGAAAGAACCCGGCAAAGTGATACGTGACATAATCACATCAATGTACTCTGCGGTTTGCTTTCCCGGTTTGATACCTGGAATGAAACCATTGTTTCTCTTCATATCCTCAGCCATCTGAGTCGGGTTAATGGTAATTGCAGTATAGAAATACGTAAACAATATAATCAACACTGCAAAAATCAAATTATACCAAAAGCTTGTATGATCAGTTAATGCATGTATGAAACCGCTCGCATTATTTACATTTGAAAATCCAACGAGAGTAATAGGAATGAACATGATTGCCTGAGCAAAAATGATAGGCATCACGTTAGCTGCATTTACTTTCAAAGGGATGTACTGTCTTGCACCACCGTATTGTTTGTTACCAACAATTTTCTTTGCATATTGAACAGGAATCTTTCTTGTACCTTGTACCAAAAGAATGGCAAAAGCAATAACAAGCAACAAGACTACAAGTTCAATCAAGAACATAACCAAACCACCAGTCTTATCAGTCATACGAGAAATCAACTCCTGGAACAAAGACTGCGGCAAACGTGCAATAATACCCACCATGATAATCAAGGAGATACCATTACCAATTCCTTTGTCTGTAATTCTCTCACCAAGCCACAAAATAAACATACTTCCAGCCGCCAAAATAATGGTAGAAGTAAGCATAAACAGAGTCCAATCTAATGAAGCATTTAAGGAAGGACCAGCCTGCATTTTAAGATTGAGCAAATAAGAAGGAGCCTGAACCAACAGAATGATAATCGTCAAATAACGAGTATACTGATTCATTTTTCTTCTACCACTCTCACCTTCACGTTGCAATTTTTGGAAATAAGGTACCGCAATACCCAGCAACTGAATCACAATGGAAGCGGAGATATACGGCATGATACCTAATGCAAAGATAGATGCATTAGAGAATGCTCCTCCGGAAAACATGTTTAACAAGGCTAAAAGACCCTCGCTTGTTTGTTGATGCAATTGTGTCAACATTGCCGGATTAATACCCGGTAATACAACATACGAACCGAAACGGTAAATTGCCACAAACAATATGGTAATGAGGATCCGTTGTCTCAGATCCTCAATTTTCCATATATTCTTTAATGTTTCAATAGCTTTTCTCATCGAATTAGAGTTTTACTACTTGTCCACCAGCAGCTTCGATGGCAGCAACAGCAGTCTTAGAGAATGCATGTGCTTGTACATCCAACTTAGCAGTCAAAGTTCCGTTACCTAATACTTTTACCAACTGGCTTGAAGAGATGAAACCTGCAGCGATGAAGTCATTGATGCCTACAGTCTGCAAATTCTTAGCTTCTGCCAGTTTCTGAATTGTATCCAAGTTGATAGCTTTATACTCTACACGATTGATATTTTTAAAGCCAAACTTAGGAACACGACGTTGAAGAGGCATCTGACCACCTTCAAAACCGATTTTCTTAGAGTATC
>ENA-OZGU01000391-OZGU01000391.1-human-gut-metagenome-genome-assembly--contig:-NODE-391-length-32827-cov-7.678567_pt1 | contig 32827 bp, 28 predicted proteins | sample MGYA00244662_ERZ653670 | MGnify/ENA primary metagenome ERZ653670 (study PRJEB26926, sample SAMN06165224) | human gut metagenome | biome: ENVO:00009003; feature: ENVO:2100002; material: ENVO:00002003...
TGGATGGAGCTCTTTTCAATTAAAATACGGTGCACTTTTCAATTAGTATCTACAACCAGATACGTTTCAACTCTCCGCGTTCTTCCTTTTTTCCACAAGACGAACATATCACTGCCACCGAACAAGCAGCCACTATCAACCCGATACTACATATTATCTTTTTCATCATTTTTCTTTTAGCGGAAACAAAAGTAACCAAGATTCACTGATTTCAAAATATTTATGACTATTTTTGTGAATTCTGAATATAAACCAAAATAGTTAATTGTATGGACGCATTGGAATTAAAACTGTCACTTATCGAACAACTGAAAACGATCGACGATGTAAAACTGTTGACACAGATCAAAAATTTGATCAGCATAGCAACAGAAAAGAAAGAAACGCGCTATCCGGCACAGATGACGCTGGACGAATTAAAGGAAGTGTTGAAGAAATCGAGAGAAGAATCCAAAAAAGGATTAGGTATGACAACGGAAGAATTACGTAAACGATACCCACTATGCGAATAATAATAAAGTGGTTACCTCAAGCCATTACCTTACTTGACAACATCTACAGATTCTACAGTGAAAAAAGCCAGACCGCAGCTATCCGTTTATACAACAGACTATTGGATTCTGCCGAACCTTTACGCATTTTTCCGCAAGCGGGCCCTATCGAACCGTTACTGAAAGGATATGATTGTGAATTTCGTTCCCTTGTCGTCGAAAAACATTACAAGCTGATTTACACGGTTACCGACGAACTAATCGAAATCCATGCCGTTTGGGATTGCCGCCAGGAAGGATGGCACCTGCAAGAAATGTTCAAATAATCTTCGTGAAGAGACAACAAAATGCCCCACAATTTATCTTTACATAAAGAATATTACTAATTTTGTCTGCCTGAACGAGAGTGGTAGAAAACTCGCGACAAAGGCAAAACTAAAACAAATTGAATGATTGAACGAATTTATATTCTTGAGAGCGTAGACCCGGTTATATTCTACGGAGTAAACAATGTCAACATGCAGTTGATCAAGACATTGTTCCCCAAGCTACGCATTGTGGCAAGGGGAAATGTGATGAAAGTGATAGGAGACGAAGACGAATCGGAGCTCTTTCTCAAGAAAATTCGCGAGGTAGAAAAATATTGTGAGGAATTCAACTCGCTGAGCGAAGATGTCATACTGGACATCATCAAAGGCAAAGCCCCGGTGATCACCAAACAAGAGAACCTGATCATTCACGGAATGAACGGCAAACCGATCGTCGCCCGCACGGAAAACCAGCAACGCCTAGTCAAAGCATTCGAAGAAAACGACCTCGTCTTTGCCACGGGCCCTGCCGGAACAGGTAAGACATTCGTCGCCATAGCCCTCGCCGTTAAAGCACTTAAAAACAAAGAAATCCGCAAGATCATCCTAAGCCGTCCGGCAGTAGAGGCCGGTGAGAAATTAGGATTCCTCCCCGGCGAGATGAAGGACAAACTCGACCCGTACCTTCAACCTCTGTATGACGCCCTGCAAGACATGGTACCCGGAGCCAAACTGAAGGAATACATGGAGAACAACGTGATCCAGATCGCCCCACTCGCTTTCATGCGCGGGCGGACGTTGAACGATGCGGTCATCATCCTCGACGAAGCGCAGAACACGACGACCCACCAGATCAAGATGTTCCTCACCCGCCTCGGAATGAATGCAAAAATGATCATTACCGGAGACGTGACACAGATCGACCTGCCGCCGACAGCGACCTCCGGTCTCGTACAGGCCATGCAAATCCTGAAAGGCGTAAAGGGAATCGGCAAAGTCGAATTCGAGAAAAAGGACATTGTCCGCCATAAACTCGTCCAACGTATCGTCGAAGCCTACGACAAATTCGACAGCAAGCATGGCAAAGGCGGTTCGAGAACCGTCTCCAAGGAACAGCAAGAAGAGATAAAGAACAATATTAATAACAGTCAGGACGCCCGATAAGCGCCCCATAAAAACAAAGATATGAAGAAGGCATTAACAAAAACAGACTTCAATTTCCCAGGACAGAAGAGTGTCTATCATGGTAAAGTACGCGATGTGTACAACATCAACGACGATGTATTGGTGATGGTTGCAACAGACCGTATCTCGGCATTCGACGTAGTCCTGCCGGAAGGTATCCCTTACAAAGGACAGATGCTGAACCAGATCGCAGCCAAATTCCTGGATGCAACTACCGACATCTGCCCGAACTGGAAACTGGCTACTCCCGATCCGATGGTGACCGTAGGCGTGATGTGCCAGGGATTTCCTGTTGAAATGATCGTACGCGGCTACCTCTGCGGAAGTGCATGGCGTGCTTATAAGAGCGGCGTGCGTGAAATCTGCGGTGTAAAACTGCCGGAAGGCATGCGTGAAAACGAACGTTTCCCCGAACCGATCGTTACCCCGACGACAAAAGCCGAGATCGGCGAACACGATGCCGACATCTCCAAGGAAGAAATCCTGGCTAAAGGTCTGGCCACTCCCGAAGAATACGAACTGTTGGAAAAATACACGCTCGCCCTCTTCAAACGCGGTACGGAAATTGCTGCCGAACGCGGCTTGATCCTTGTCGACACAAAGTACGAATTCGGCAAGCATGGCGGCAAGATCTACCTGATGGACGAAATCCATACACCGGACTCTTCCCGCTATTTCTACAGCGAAGGCTACGAAGAACGTTTTGCCAAAGGCGAACCGCAGAAGCAACTCTCCAAAGAGTTTGTCCGCGAATGGCTGATGGAAAACGATTTCCAAGGCAAGGCTGGCCAGAAAGTTCCCGAAATGACTCCGGCTATCGTAGACGGTATCAGCGAACGTTATATCGAACTGTATGAACACATCACAGGCGAGAAGTTCGAAAAAGGCGATACGGACAATCTCCTTTCCCGTATCGAAAAGAACGTAACCGAATATCTCAACAAATAAGATAAACGGATATGGCGAAGTACGGTTCAGAACAGATTCTACCCTACAACAACGAGGAGCACAAAACGACACAAGTCAGGCGCATGTTTGACTCCATCGCCGGTACATACGATCAGCTGAACCATACGCTCTCGCTGGGTATCGACAAAATATGGCGCAGGAAAGGAATCGCTTTCCTGCGTCCTTTTTCTCCCGCCTCAATTCTCGATATCGCCACAGGCACGGGGGATCTGGCCATCTCCATGCACCGCCGCCTGAAAGCCGACCGCATCATCGGGGCCGACATCTCGGAGGGCATGATGGAAGTCGGACGGCAGAAAGTCGCTGAAGCGGGATTGTCGGACCACATCACGTTCGAATACCAGGACTGCACGGCACTGACCTATCCGGACAACTCGTTCGACGCCGTCACCGCCGCATTCGGAGTACGGAATTTCGAAAACATAGAACAAGGTATCACCGAGATGTACCGGGTTCTGAAGCCGGGGGGCCATCTGATGATCCTGGAACTGTCCTCACCGGTACATTTCCCGATGAAGCAACTCTACAACATCTATTCGAAAGTCGTGATCCCTACCGTCGGGCGCCTGCTATCAAAAGAGCATACAGCCTACAGTTACCTGCCGGCCTCCATCAAAGTCGTTCCACAAGGGAAGGTCATGACCGACCTGCTCAGCCGGGTAGGTTTCAGCGAAGCCCGTTCGCACACTTTCACCTTCGGCATTTGTTCGCTATACACGGGCAGCAAGGGCGGTTCGCAAACCACCACAACAGTATAAATCATCTTAAATTTACAGGTCATGCAAAAATATGGTTTAATAGGATATCCCCTCGGACACTCTTTTTCAAAGAACTACTTCAACCAGAAGTTCGAATCCGAGAACATTGATGCAACTTATCTGAACTTCGAGATCCCGAACATCAAAGATCTGAAGACTGTATTAAAAGATAACCCGGAATTGAACGGTCTGAATGTCACCATCCCCTACAAGGAACAAGTCATTCCCTACTTGGATGACCTGGACGAAGACGCTCGCTTGATCGGAGCCGTCAACGTCATCAAATTTACGAAAGGCCTCTTCGGCAAAAAACTGAAAGGCTACAACTCCGACATCATCGGCTTCAAGCGCTCCATCGAACCGCTCCTGAACGAAACACATCGCAAAGCCTTGATCCTGGGAACGGGTGGTGCGTCAAAAGCAGTCTTCCAAGGATTAAAACAATTGGGTGTCGGCGCCACGCTGGTTTCCCGTAAACCGAAAGAGCACTGCATCACCTATGAAGAAATCACTCCGAAGACAATGCAGCAGTACACCGTCATCATCAATACGACCCCGTTAGGCATGTACCCGAATATCAACGCATGTCCCGACATTCCTTACGACCTGCTCACCCCGGACCATCTGTTGTACGACCTTCTGTACAACCCGGATGAAACCCTCTTCATGAAGAAAGGGAAAGAAAAAGGAGCCGTCGTCAAGAACGGCCTTGAAATGCTCCTGCTACAAGCATTCGCTGCTTGGGAAATCTGGCAGAAATAAAGCATAGCTTTACGACTCCTAACCCATAGCTTTAGAAGGCATAACCCTATGGGTTAGGATATATATACCGATACTGAAAAAAACAATTCAACTCCGGGTTAATACGAAATCGGGGGTGACAAGGTAGTCCAACCGATAAACCGCCCCTTCTTCCGTACGGGTTTCATAGACGGTGAAACTCCCTTCTTCCGCATAGGGAAACGGACGGACATGCAGATGGTGAAGAAAGTCGACTTCTTCCTGCCCGATCATCTTGAAAAGCGTCTCTTTTGCACACCAATGAAGCAACAAGTGCTCCGTCTCGTGCTCTTTGTCGATACCCGCCTCTTCTTCCGAATTCATAAAGCGACTGCGTATCTTCGACACCCTTTCGGAACGGTATTCGATGTCGATACCGGCGGCAGGACGGTTCTGCAACAGAACGGCGGCATAACCTTTCGTATGGGAGATGCTGATATGCAAAGACGAGCCGGACAGGTAAGGCGCACCGTTCGGACGATAGGCTACACAGACCGGGCCGCCCGTAAGCTCCTGCAAAAGCACACGGCAGGCAAGCCATTCCCGGCGACGCTGCTCCGTACGGATCAGCTCCAGCTGCGGAAGATGTTCTTCCCTGTTCCGCAAAAGGGACAGAAGCACTTCGGAAGACTCCTCGATCTTCCAGATTCCCCACAACGGACCGGTATGTTTCATCAGGAGAGGCATTATTTCTTCCACTCAAAAGATTGGATCAGTTCTACGATATCCTGTTTCAGATATCGGGTGACGGGAGCCAGCGAATCTGCATTCGGGATACAATCATAATACAAAGCTCCCCGGAAAAAATGCGAGACACTGTCGGTCAACATAAATTGCAATGGCGAAGCGGATTCGCCATCCAGCATGAAAAGCGAACCATAAACCGAAGCCTCCGGATTGCTGTACGCCTGCATCTTGATCCGTTCCGGATATTTCGATTGCCGGACAACCAACGCGCGACACTCCTCCTCCGCCCTGCCCAGCGTAGCCGGAGTGATAGGGAAATAGCTGCAATAGAGCTTCACGTTCAACTGCGGATAAGAGAGATTGATCCACCCTGCCGGATTCCCGACCGGAGGCAACTCCACCTCTGCCCACCTGGAAAGCCGGAAAGTATAAGGTAAATCCCCTACCGGAAGTGCCTGGTAGGAAGGGGCAGGCGGTTCGATACGGAAATAGCCGCGCGGCTTCGGTGTATATTCCGTACAGGAAACACACAAGGCCAACAGCCCCCCACACACTATACCGGTCGACATACGCATTACTCCTCTTGCCGCTCCTTTCCTTGGTCCGAAATGCGGTTGAACTTGACTTTCAGGATACGGCGGTTATCGATCTCCAGAACCTGGAAACGATAGTCGTCATATTCGATGATCTCGCGGCGGCGAGGGAAGTCGCCTTTGATCTCCAACAGAAGGCCGGCAAGGGTTTCGACCTCTTCCGTCAGTTTGCCGAATTCGGTAGGATCGGCATCGATCACACGGAAAAAGTCGGTCAGCAATATCTTGGCTTCAAAAATAAGACTGCCGTCCGCCAGGCGGATGAACTGCTTTTCATCTTCGTCGTATTCATCGGAAATCTCTCCGACAATCTCTTCCAGGATATCCTCCATCGTCACAATACCGGAAGTTCCGCCAAACTCGTCCACCACGATCGCCATATGGATCTTGCTGGTACGGAATTCCTCCAGGAGATCGTCGATCTTCTTCGTCTCAGGCACAAAATAGGCCGGACGGATCAAGCTCTGCCAACGGAACGTGTCAGGCTTCTCCACATACGGCAAAAGGTCTTTGATATACAGGATTCCCTTGATGTTATCCTCCGAATCGGCATAAACCGGAATACGGGAATAACCGGATCGGATGATGAAATCGACCACGGTGCGGAAACTCGTCTTGATGTCGATATCCTCCATATCCAGGCGGGGCGTCATGATCTCGTCGGCAGTCTTGTTGTAGAACTTGATGATCTCCGAAAGCATCTCTTTCTCTTCCGGCATTTCGGTGGAAGTGAGTTCCAATGCTTTGGAAAGCTCGTCGACCGAAAGATCGTACTTCTTCTTGACTAACGCCTTGTTGATGACGCTGGTCGACGTGACCAATATGTTCGAAAGCGGCCGGCAGACACGCTCCACGACATTCAGTACAGGGGCCGAACTGCGCACGAACCGCAGCGAGTTTTTCTGTGCGTAAATCTTCGGCATGATCTCGCCGAACAACAAAAGGAGAAAGGTCAGGACGATCGTCTCCAGAATAAAGCCCAACATCGGGGCGGATGAGAAATCGACGATCGCGTTGATACCGTAGGTACAAAGCATGACGACAGCCACATTCACAAAGTTGTTGGCTATCAGGATAGCGGCGAGCAGGTACTCGGAACGGTCCAGCAAACGCTGGATTAATGGGTCTGAAGGTGCATTCTCTTCCCGGATGTCGTTGATATCACCCGGGGTTAACGAGAAAAATGCCACTTCGGAAGCCGACACGAAGCCGGAAACCAACAGCAGAAGAATTGCAAGGCTTAACGCTATTACAGAGCCTGCTGTGAGCGCCTGTATAGTAACCTGGTCGAATAAGCCCGATAAATAATAGTCTGAGTCCAAGGGGAACAGTATTAGTTAAACAATATCAGAACGGAAGGTCGTCCGCACTGTTGGAATCTAAAGATGTGTCCGGTTGTCCGGATGCGGGTTGCTGGTAGCCCGTCGCCTGCTGGTATCCGGTGGACGGCTGGGCGGTCTGAGGCTGTGCCGCCGTCATTCCTGTACCGGAAGCATTGTCGCGATTTCCCGTACCGGAACCTGTGCTGTAAAATTCGACACGGTCGGCATGGATTTCCGTCACATACCGCTTCACGCCGGACTGGTCGTCGTAACTACGCGTACGGATCTTGCCTTCCACATAGAGTCCGGAACCTTTCTTCACCCATTTTTCAACGAAGGAAACCAAATCACGGCGAACGACCACATTGTGCCATTCCGTACGTTCCGGAACAACCGTACCATTGGCCAACGTATAACCCCTCTCGGAAGTTGCAAGCGGGAAGTTGGCAACAGCAGCGCCACTATCGAAGTAACGTACTTCTGGATCGCGTCCGACGTTACCGATCAATATAACTTTATTCAATGACATAGCTCTATTCTTTTATTAGTCTACAAAGAAACACAAATTCAGTCATTCTGACAAGTTTCCTTCTAATTTCTCCAAATAAATATGTATCAGGCGAGGAACCGCATATTTCTCCACATCGTCCGTCGCCACAGGAAGGTAAGACTTCAGGGCATCGCCCTCCCGCTCTATCTCTATCCGGTAGAAAGCCGTATACAATATCTGATGGGACAGGACATGTTTCACCCCCTGCAAATCAGCCGAAACATTCAGCCGGCCCGCTCCTGCAAACAGCCGACGAAAAGCATCCGTCGTCTGCAACTCTGCAAAATCCATCGCCTTGTCCGTTTCGATAAGCGGAAACTCGTAGAGTCCTTCCCAAATGTCTTTCCCTTTCCGGCGGGACAGCCAGGTTTTTCCTTTATATATAATGTATAAATAATGAAAATACCGGTCACGCGTCCTGGTCTTTTTCTGTTTCACCGGATAGGTCTGCACATCGCCCGCCCCATAAGCAGCGCAGTGCCCTTTCAACGGACAAGCTTCGCAATCCGGATTTTGCGGCACGCATTGCAAGGCGCCCAATTCCATTATAGCCTGGTTGTGTTGTCCGGCATACCGGGGGTCCATCACCAAGCCTGCCAGTTCCGTAAAGGCTTTTTTCCCTTTGGGCGTATCGATCGGAGTATCTACCGCAAACAGGCGCGAAAGCACTCGGAAGACATTCCCGTCCACGACTGGATACGGCTGGTTCCATACAAAGGAAACGATGGCCGCCGCCGTATATTCTCCTATCCCTTTCAAAGAGATCACATCCTCATAACGTTCAGGAAATATCCCACCGAAACGTTCCATAATATCTTTTGCCGCGGCATGCAGGTTACGGGCGCGACTATAATAACCAAGCCCCTGCCAATATTTCAACACCTCGTCTTCCTCCGCCGAAGCCAGCGAAGCCACATCCGGGAACCGTTCGGTAAAACGGAGAAAATAGTCCATCCCTTGCGCCACCCGTGTTTGTTGAAGGATTATCTCGGATATCCAGATGATATAAGGGTCGGAAGACTCCCTCCAGGGCAGCTCCCTTTTATGTATCCGATACCAGTCACGCAACAAACGGCTGGTTTCTAATTCGTTTTCTATCTGCGACATACGGTTCTTTTTTGCCTCTTCAAAACTTGCAACTAATTGATTACTGCAAACATACACAGTTCTAACGAATTGTAAGGAAACTTTTTTCTTAAAATTTGGCTGACAATTCTTTTTCCACTTAAATAAAAAGCTATATATTTGCATTCCAAAAAATTAATAGGTCCAAATCAATTATTTAATTAATTTATAGACATGACTAAAGCAGATATTGTTAGCGAAATTTCAAAAAGCACTGGCATTGACAAACAGACAGTGTTGAACAGCGTAGAATCTTTTATGGATATCGTAAAAAGTTCATTGTCTCAGGGCGAAAACGTATACCTGAGAGGTTTTGGAAGTTTCGTGATTAAAAAGAGAGCCCAGAAGACTGCTCGTAATATTTCAAAAAATACTACGATCATCATCCCGGAACATAACATTCCGTCATTCAAGCCGGCTAAGACTTTCTTGAACGAAGTAAAGTAATTTAGTTATTATAGTTTAATTTAAAATTTTAAAACAATGCCTAGCGGAAAGAAAAGAAAAAGACATAAGATGTCTACGCACAAGCGCAAAAAGAGACTAAAGAAGAATAGACATAAGAAGAAATAAGTCTATTTGAGTAACTCTGAAGAACAAACTTAATAAGAGACCTTTTAAGTTTGTTCTTTGCGTATTTAATAAGGTCTCACATTTTAAACACCTCTTTTTATAGTGATTAGTGAATTAGTAGTTGATGTACAACCCAAAGAGGTATCTATAGCCGTACTGGAGGATAAGAACCTTGTCGAGCTCCAAAAGGAAGCCCGTAACGTCTCTTTTGCCGTCGGCGATATATATCTGGGCAAGGTTAAGAAACTGATGCCGGGTTTGAACGCTGCTTTCATTGATGTAGGTTATAAAAAGGATGCATTTCTTCACTATCTGGACTTAGGTCCTAATTTCAACACCCAGCAGAAATTCCTCAAACAAGCATTAGGAGAACAAAAAGGAGATAAAAAAATCCCCACTATCTCTAAAATGCAGTTGCTTCCCGAAATCGAAAAAGACGGAAGCATCAGCAACGTGCTCAAAGTCGGACAGGAAGTGCTGGTGCAGATCGCCAAAGAGCCGATTTCAACAAAAGGTCCCAGGCTGACTTCCGAGCTTTCTTTTGCCGGAAGATACATCGTGCTGATACCGTTTGCCGATAAAGTATCGGTTTCCACAAAAATCAAATCGAGCGAAGAGCGTGCCCGTCTACGCCAACTCATCCAAAGTATCAAGCCGAAGAACTTCAGCGTAATCGTACGCACCTCTTCGGAAGGGAAGCGCGTTGCCGAACTCGATCATGAATTGAAGACATTACTGAAACGTTGGGAAGAGAACATTCCTAAGATCACCAAAGTAAAAGCTCCTGCACTCATCTACGAAGAGACGGCAAGAGCAGTGGCTTTGTTGCGCGACATTTTCAACCCCTCTTTTCAGAACATTTATGTGAACGATGCGGACATCTATCACAACATCCGCGATTATGTCAGCCTGATTGCTCCCGGACGGGAAGAGATCGTGCAACGGTATACCGGCGAACTCCCCATCTTCGACAACTTTGCAATCACCAAACAGATCAAGTCCCTATTCGGACGCACCGTCACGTACAAAAGTGGAGCCTATTTGATTATCGAACACACGGAAGCCATGCACGTTATCGACGTAAACAGCGGGAACCGCTCCAAAGGCAGCGATGCCCAGGAAAAAACGGCTATCGACGTGAACACGGCAGCAGCAGACGAAATTGCCCGTCAATTACGCTTGCGCGATATGGGTGGTATTATCGTAGTCGACTTTATCGATATGGCCGAAGCTGCCAACCGGCAGAAACTGTTCGAACATATGACGAAAGCGATGGCTAATGACCGGGCAAAACATAATATTCTGCCACTGAGCAAATTCGGCCTGATGCAGATCACCCGCCAGCGTGTCCGTCCGGCAATGGATGTCGATACATCCGAAGCCTGTCCGACCTGTTTCGGCACAGGCACCATCAAACCCTCTATCCTGTTTACCGACAGCCTGGAAGGAAAGATCGACTGCTTGGTCAACAAACACAACGTGAAGAAATTCGCCCTGCACGTACATCCTTATGTTGCAGCATTTATCAAGAGCGGAAAATTCCCGCTCAGTTGGAAATGGAAACTGAAATACTCGATGGGTATTAAAGTGATTCCGAATCAAAGTCTAGGCTTCTTGGAGTATAAATTCATCGACTCCGACAAGAACGAACTGGACATGATGGAAGAGAAAGAAATCAAATAACATAAAAGTCCCCGGATCTCATAAAAGTTCGGGGACTTTTTTTAATGAAAGAAAATATCAATGAGACGTTTTTATATTTGGCTATGGCTGCTCATACTGGTCTGCGGCAGCTGCACGAAAGAAAAACAAGAGTTGAGTGTATTGCACTTGAACATCTGGATGGAAGGAACAGTCGTCAAAAACGGCTTCGAGGCCGTTGCGGATGAAGTGGCCCGGATAGATCCGGATATCGTGATGTTCAGCGAAGCCAGCAACAAGGAAGACGCGTTGTTCGTACCCCGCATGCTGGACGCTTTGCGCGAAAGAGGGAAAATCTATTATGGACAAGGCAGTTCGCTGGATGTCGCACTGCTGTCCAAATACCCCATACTGGAACAAACGGAAAACATTCCGCATAAAGACCGGGTATTAAGGACCCGTTTGGATGTGAACGGCAAACAGGTAGTAGCCTATACAGGGCATTTGGATTATACGCATTACGCCTGTTACCTGCCACGTGGATACAGCGGTGTGACATGGAAGAAACTGGAAGCCCCGGTAACGGACAAGGCTGAAATCGAAAAAGCCAATAACGAATCTTTGCGTGACGAATCCATTCGGCTCGTGATAGAAGACGCCACAAAGTCAGATGCCGATTTCGTAATCTTGGGCGGTGACTTCAACGAACCTTCCCACTTGGATTGGACGGAAGAGACAAAAGGGCTTTGGGATCACAACGGGGCGGTAGTCGATTGGGCCTGCTCCAAATTATTATACGAAGCCGGCTTCCGCGACGCCTATCGCGTCAAATATCCGAATCCGATCACCCATCCCGGCTTTACCTTCCCTTCGGACAATCCGGCGATGCCAGTCGAACGGTTGACCTGGGCACCGGAAGCGGATGAACGCGACCGCATCGATTTTATCTATTATATACCGGCAACCGGTTGGGAAGTGGAAGACGCCGTCATCGTCGGCCCCAAGTCTTCCATTATCCGCAGCCAACGTGTCGAAGAGGACAGCCAAGATACTTTCTCAACTCCGGCAGATATTTGGCCGACGGACCACAAAGGAGTGTTGATCAAGTTTAAATTCTGACTTCATTGGAGGGCTGTATCATTTAATACTACCCTCCTTATACCGGCGATTCACAAACTCCGCAATGCGTTCATACGCCTTAGCGATATGTATATTCACTGTCTTTTCACTGATTCCCAAAACATCAGCGATTTCCCGGTTCTTCAATTTATCGGAGAGAACAAGACGAAAAACCTCTCTGCATTTCGGCGGCAAGGAATCAATCGCCTGCTGGACCAGTACTTGGTATTCTTCATCCATCAAACTCTTTTCCGGTGTATCCGAATCTGGGATCAACTCAATCTCATACAAAGAAAAGGAATCCTTTTCCTGTACACACCCCCTTCTCAGATAATGCAAAGCCTGGTTTTTCACCGATATATACAAATAGCGTTCCGGCTCTTTTACATGGGACAGCGTTTCCCGCTTTTGCCAAATGACAGTAAAAACATCCAGAATAGCTTCTTCGGCCAGCTCACGAGAGTTCAGATAGTAATAAGCCACATGGAACAGACGCCGGGAATAAGTTTCAAACAATAACCGGAACGCTGCTTCATCTCCCTTCACTACTTTTCCAAAAAGAGATATGATACTCTCCCCTTCCATCTCAGATACAGTCCTTTCATTAATTAGTCAGTAAATGTAGTTAAAATTTCTTCAAGACACTGCCTAAAGGTAAAAATGTTTCTTCTCATGAGTTTGATTTTGCCCGTTAAAAAATCCATCATCTATCAGTTACCCTTTTCCGGGATCGTTCCATAATTATATAACATAAAATCAAACAGCTTTTCTTTTAATCCAAACCAACCATCTTCTTTTTTGTCCGTCATTATTCAAACGCTTGTTTAACATCTGTCGAACGCTTGTCTTCCAAATATAGAATAAGCGTACCACAACTGTCAAACAAGATAAAACATCCTACTTATAACATAAAAGAACACAAGAGGATAGTCAAATAACATAATATTTTTTTGCATCCCGAATAGGAGTTTTTTACTTTACTTGTCATCTCTATTTATAAAGCTACCGGAATAAAATGAAAAATGAACAAAACAATAAAGAACTCGAATCATTGACAAAGCGCATACGCTTCAAATCTTTGCCATTTGATGAAAAGCAGATGTCCGACCGTTTATCAGACAGAGTTAAACGGCCTGTCATCATTTCTTATACCGGTAAAGAAAACTCTGCATGGAAATATTTGTCTATTGCTGCTTCCATCGCCCTCCTATTGGTTACCGGCATTCTGCTGACCGACAAAGAGCCGGAACAAGAACTTGTCTATTATGAAACGATAGCCGTTCCCGATGCAAAAACAAAAATCACATTGCCAGACAGCAGTATAGTTTGGCTAAATGCAAACGCCTGCCTGCGCTATCCGAGAGAGTTCAGCGAACAGGTCCGACAGGTTGAAATAAAAGGGGAGGCATTCTTTGAAGTCCGCAAAGACGAAAAGAAACCTTTTATCGTCCAAACCGATGGTATCGGAATACGAGTATTAGGAACAACATTCAATGTTGACGCAGAACCGGAAAAAACTGAGATCACTCTCCTTACCGGAAAAATCGGGTTGTATAAATACACGAATCAATCGCAAATGGCAGACCGGATACTGCTACCTGGTGAACGAGCAGTTTTCCTTAAATCGGATAACAAGCTGAGTATTTCAACTGTACACCCAGAAAATACGATATCATGGGTTACTGGAATTTTTAAATTTAAAGACAGTTCATTAGCAGATATCATGCAAGAGTTACAACGGGCTTTCCATGTGAAAATACATATTCAAAACGAAAACCTGAAAAAACAGACTTTCAATGCCAACTTCACAGAGAAAGAGACATTGGAAGAAATACTATCAGTTTTGCAAATCTCAGCCAGATACAAAATAGAAAAAAGGAAAGGAGAAATTTTCCTGCAATAAATACAGAATGTTAAACCACAAAGACAAACGATTATGGACAGTACATGAAAAACAAGATTTAATTAATAGAGAGACATACAAAAAGAATTGGGAATGTTGCGACCATTCCCAAATTCTACATTGTTAATCGGCAGATGACACACCTGCCAATTTTAAAAATTAATACATACAAAATTATGGATAAAATTTTATTTATCAGGCAAAATCCAAAGGATTTTACCTGTGAGGAACATTATTCCTCTTTAAAAAGAATTTTCAAACACGGAATCAATCTTTTAGGACTTCTTTTACTGTTTTTGTTCGTCAACATTACCTTCGTTCATGCACAAGCAGTAAAACTGTCTCTGAATAAGCAGAATGCAACATATGAAGAGATTTTCAATGAGATAGAGGAAAAGACCGGATACAAATTCGTTTATAACACATCCGAGATCGACCGAAACGAAAGAACCTCTATCCAGGGAACAAGCATGGATCTAAACGAGTTGCTGCGAAACTTATTCCGCAGCAAAAGAAATATTTCTTTTCGTATATCGAATAAACACATTGCTTTGTTCAAAGCACAGATCAAAACTATTTCCGGAACGGTCGTCGACACACAAGGAGAATCTGTCATCGGAGCTAACGTCTTAGTAAAAGGTAGCACAACCGGCACTATTACCGATGTCGACGGCAAATTCAGCCTGGAAGCAAGCGAGGGAGATATTTTGCAAATATCTTATATCGGCTACAACACGCAAGAAATCACAATTGACAGGAAATCCATATTAAAAGTGGTTTTGCAAGAAGATCAGCAAGCCTTGGAGGAAGTTGTCGTAATCGGCTACGGAGCTGTAAAGAAAAAAGACCTTACCGGGGCCATCGCCCAGGTAAAAGCCGATAAATATGCCACTCAGCAAAGTACGAACGTATTGGATATGCTGAATGGAACTGTTGCCGGTTTTAACTCTAACATCGGGACTTCTGCTTCCGGAGCTAGTGAAATGGAAATACGAGGTCCCGCTTCACTTTCAGCCAACAATTCACCCTTGATTGTATTGGACGGAGTCATCTTCAATGGTTCTATCAATGACATCAATCCATCGGATATCGAAACTATAGACGTATTGAAAGATGCCAGCTCTGCTGCTGTATACGGTTCACGGTCTGCCGCTGGTGTTGTAATCATCAATACCAAACAAGGCAAAGGGGAAAAAATGAGTATAAATTTTTCCGCACAACTGGGTTTAACAGATTTTACCAACGAAATCAAACCGAATGATTTATCTGGATTCATCCAACGCAGACAAGATTTCCAACGCAGAATAAATCCAGACAAGCCAGAAGGATATTATAACAATCCTAATCAGTTACCGGAAGGCATTGACGTAGATACTTGGCAAAATTACGATGCCTCATACCAGTCCGATCCAATTCTGACTTGGATGACACGTCTGAATTTGCGTGATATCGAACAACAAAACTATCTGAATGGGAATGCCTATGATTGGTATGGAGAAGCGACACGTCCTGGATTAAGGCAAAACTACAATGTCAACATATCCGGAGGCATTGGCAAAACTAAATATTACTGGTCATTAGGCTATACGGACAATCAAGGTTATATAAAGGGAGATGAGTATAAAACAATCCGTTCCCGAATTAATGCAGATACCAAAGTTGCCGAATTTTTGACTGTGGGAATCAATGCTCAATTTAGCAACAAAGATGAGAGTAATGAAGCCATCAAATTATCGAATATAAGCCGCCAGAGTCCTTTGGGACAACCTTATGATGAAAACGGAGAACTAAAATGGTATCCTCATGACGATTCAGGTATTGAACAAAACCCATTTCTTTTATACAAAGAACGGGATAAATTCAATGTCACCCAAAATCTGTTTGCCACCATGTATGCCGACCTGAAACTGCCATTCGGTTTTAGTTACAAAGTTTCTTATATCAATCGCTATGATTGGCAAAAAAATTATTACTATGATCCGTCAAGCATCCCAAGTGGCAACAAAACAGGAGGCTTCGGGCAGCGTATCAATTATTCACTTTACGAATGGCAAATAGACAACATCATTTCATGGAAAAAAACTTTTGGAGTTCATGATTTTTATGCAACATTCTTATATAATGCAGAAAAGAAACAAACATGGAAAGATACCGGTGAAAATGTAAATTTCACACCCAGTGAAGCATTAAGTTTCCATCAATTAGGGGCGGGAGGATCACCAACTATAAAAAACGAAGATACTTATTCGACCGGTACCGCAATAATGGGCCGTCTGAATTACACACTCATGAACCGCTATTTCCTAACTCTATCTATTCGTAGAGACGGGTATTCTGCCTTTGGTATGGAAAATCCTTACGCGACTTTTCCATCCGGAGCTTTAGCCTGGAATTTATCAGACGAATCGTTCTTCAATATCAAATGGATAAATAATCTCAAAGTCAGAGCCTCTTATGGAATAAACGGTAACCGGGATATAGGGATTTATGATGCATTGGCAAAACTTGAAACAAACAAATACCTGACTGGAAGCACATTAATCTCAGGTATATACAGCAGTTCACTGGCGAACCAATATCTAAAATGGGAAAAGACTAAAGCTTTAAACTTAGGTCTGGACTTTTCCATCTTAAACAGCCGGTTAAATGGTTCGGTCGATTATTATAGCATGATTACAAATGACTTGTTGTTAAAACGCAGCCTACCGACAATTATTGGATACGACAATGTAATGTCTAATATGGGAGAATTGCAAAACAAAGGGTTTGAAATGACTCTTAATAGCTACAATATCCAAAATAAGGATTTCAGTTGGAACTCGACATTAACGTTCTCATTTAATAGAAACAAGATCAAACATCTATATGGAGAAACAATCAACATTTTAGACGAAAATGGCAATGTTATCGGACAAAGAGAAGGTGATGATATCGACAATGGATGGTTTATCGGACAATCAATAGATCGGATATGGGATTACAAATTCCTTGGTATTTACCAGCTTGGAGAAGAAGAATTGGCTAAATCATTCGGGAAAGCTCCTGGCGATGTCAAATTATACGATCCTAATGGAGACGGTGTGTCTACTCAGGAAGATAAAGTATTTCAAGGTTATACAAAGCCACGCTTCCGTTTAGGGCTTCGAAATGACTTTACTCTTTTCAAAAACTTCCAGATTTCTTGTTTCATCCGTGCAGATTTAGGACATTGGAGAGCGAACAGTCTATTGAGCAACACATCTAATGTCGAGGACAGAGCCAACAGTTATGCATTGCCTTACTGGACTCCGGAAAACCCGACAAACAAATATACACGGTTAAATACGGTAAACACACCTGGATATAACATTTATGAAAAGAGTAGTTTTATACGTTTGCAAGACTTATCCATAGCATACAATATCCCGGAAAATATTCTCAAAAATCTGAAAGTAGGACATTGTAAAGTATATTTGAGTGGACGTAACCTGCTAACTTTCACAAAATGGTCCGGTTGGGATCCTGAATCAGGAAACACTCCTATGCCACGAATTTTTACATTTGGAATTGATGTCACATTATAAATAAACGAGTTATGAAAAACTGGATAAAATATATCATTTGTGCGTCTCTGTTTACAACTGTTTCATGCGGAGACAATTTCTTGGAGATAAAGCCCCTTTCTATCTTCACTCCGGAATCTATTTATACGGATAAAGCCGGATTTGACGGAATACTGGTTAACCTCCGCAAAAACTTACGCCCCGATTTCTATGGCGAAGGAGGCGGCCTGGCATCTGAACTAATCGCCTCAGATATTGCAATCAGTGCCAATAAAGCAGCCAATGCCATACATAATTTTGATACTCAAGTATTACCGACAGGGACCGGTACAACCTATGACTTCCATGAGATCTGGACAAGAGGATATAACCAGATACGAAATGCGAATGTTATTCTGTCGCGTATCAACAATGGCAAATTCGACACAGAAGAAATCAAAAATGCAATTATTGCCGAAGCATATTTTCACAGAGCCTATTGGTATTATAGATTAGTCCATTTATATGGAGATGTCCCCTTTTTAAACATAGAACATACGGCTCCTAAAATCGATTTCTATACACATTCAAGAAAAACGATACTTGCAAAAATAGAAGAAGATTTAGCATGGGCCGTCCAGTGGTTACCTAAAACAGTTGTTCCCGGAGCAGTATCTAAGGCTGCCGGCAACCATTTGCTTACAAAAATATATCTGTCTAATGGAAAATTCACAGAAGCTGTCGACGCCTCTTCTGCGGTCATTAACGACGGTATTCACTTTTTAATGACTGACCGCTTCGGGGTAGATGCTTCCGATCCTCAGTTTAATACGATCTGGGATCTCCATCAAAAAGACAATAAAAGCTCATCTTCAAATAAAGAAGGAATCCTTGTCGTACAGGAACGCTACGGATTTCCGGAAGCAGAAATAAGTGGAGGCACCCAGGCTATGCGTCGCTATGTTCCCTCTTGGTGGAATTCGTCCTACATGAAAGATCCCGACGGAAAAAGAGGAACTATCGACACACAAGGAAACGAGTTTGTCATAAAAATAGGAAGAGGGGTCGGTTATGTCCGGCCTTGCAGTTATTACAATTATGAAATATGGAATAACTGTAATAAGGACTTGAGGCATGATAATCAAGTAAACTGGTTCTCTGTCGATAAATTCATTTACAACAATCCATCTTCCAAATATTTCGGACAACCCGTACAGATACAATACACAAATCCCAAAGACACCATCCATTGTTGGTATCCTTTCCCTTATTATAAGGTATATGTCGCAGATGAAGAAAGACCCGATCAGCCATACGGAGGACATTCGGACTGGTATTTATTCAGATTAGCCGAAACTTATCTTCTAAGGGCAGAAGCCTACTATTGGTTAAATCAAACAGATAAAGCCGCCGCAGATATAAACTCGGTAAGAGTACGTGCAAAAGCCGATCCTATTGTTGCTTCACAAGTTTCAATAGAGTATATATTAGATGAAAGAGCCAGAGAACTTTTCGCAGAAGAATTCAGAAAAACGGAATTAACCAGAATCGCCTTTATCATGGCTGAAAAAGGGTTAAACGGCTATTCCTTAGAAAATTTCTCAGAAAAAAATTTCTGGTATGACCGGACTGTTGCTAAAAATGAATTTTACAAGGCAGGGGATATCTTATGGGGAACAAACGTATTCAAAATAAGCCCATTCCACGTCCTTTGGCCCATCCCGGCAAATGCCATCGATAGCAACCAAGGAGGAACCATTAACCAGAATAAAGGTTATATCGGGTACGAAAAAAATATTCCTCCTTTAACAGTCATAGACGATCAACAATAATTTCTAAACCTACCGGCTATTATCGACCGGTAGGTTATATTTGTAAATCATTTGTATTCACATTCAATTTAGATATCATGAAAAAGAATTATCCTTTGCTATCAATCTGTTTGCTGGCATTACCTTTTCAAGGCTATGCACAAAAAAAGGCAAATGAGACGAAGCCCAATATACTTTTTATATGTGTAGATGACCTTCGCCGTGAATTAGGAGCTTATGGGTCTGTTGTAAAAACCCCGAACATCGACCGGCTGGCATCACAAGGCAGTTTATTTTTCCAACATTATGTACAAGTCCCGACAAGCGGAGCGTCACGAGCTAGCATGTTGACTGGACATTTTCCTAAAGATAAATCAGACCTCTCCAACGAAGCATGCCGGACAAGGCTATCAGATAAACCGGAAGGAGAAATCCCGGAAACTATGTTCCACCATTTACGAAGAAATGGCTATTATACTGTCGGCATCGGAAAGATAAGCCACTATGTCGACGGCTGCCTGTATGGCTATGAAGCTCCGAAAACCGAAAAACCGGAACTACCTTATAGTTGGGATGAAATGCTTTTCGATGCCGGAAAATGGGGAAACGGTTGGAATGCCTTTTTCGGATATGCAGATGGAAGTAACCGGCAAAGTCGCAAAAAACAAGTGAAACCATACGAATGTGCGGATGTCGCCGATGAAGGTTATCCGGACGGGCTAACGGCAAATCTGGCAGTCAAAAAGCTAAACGAGCTAACAGCTAAAAATGAGCCATTCTGTTTGGCTGTCGGTTTTTTCAAGCCTCATTTACCTTTCACATCTCCTAAAAAATATTGGGATATGTATGATGAAGCCTCCATCCCCATTTCACCTATGCCCGACATTCCGGAAGGATGCGATCCGGTCAGCCTGCATGAAAGCGCGGAGTTCAAGAGCTATCAATCAGGAGACGAAATGCCTTCCATAAAAAATAGAGTTTCTGACGAATATGCATGCAAACTCCGTCACGCCTATTTCGCTTGCGTAAGTTATATGGACGCTCAAGTTGGAAAAGTGTTGGATGCCCTTGAAGCCAGCGGAAAAATGGATAACACGATTATTATTTTATGGGGAGATCATGGATGGCACTTAGGAGATCTGCGTGTTTGGGGAAAACATACACTACATGAAACTTCTCTGAGCAGCGCACTCGTAATAAAAGCTCCCCAGTGTAAGCCAGGGATTAAAAATAACAGGATTGTCAGTTCTATCGATATTTATCCGACTCTTATGGAACTTTGCAAAATCTCCTTACCCAAAGGACTGGACGGACATAGTTTTGCAACCTTGCTCAACAATCCTGATAATCCCAAATGGACAGACGCCGCTTACAGCTACTATCGGAATTGTATAACCCTCCGGACTCCAGAATACCGTCTTACTCGTTATAATAAAAAAGGAGAAACGATCACCGAACTTTATCAATACGGGCCGGACCGCATCGAGCGTAAAAATATAGCGCAAGAGAACCCCCACATTGTAAAAAAGTTACTGCCTCTTTGGGAGAAGGGTGTCAGATTTGATTATTAGCAGAATACCAAAAGAGAGTATGTGCCCAATTGTACTTCCGGCACATACTCTCTCTTCCATTTCATCTCAATACATTTATTTTGTCTTCGCTTTCGCCATATCCAGCGCCGAGGTCGTCGTGTAATACTTAGCCAGCATATTAGGTACTTCCCAATCCGGCAGTTTGCCTTCCTTCAGATAGTCAAGGAAATGTTCCGTCACTTGGCCGAAATGAGCTTCATGGCCTACACGGTATTTTGCGGGGATTTCGACTTGCCATACGCCATCGCCCACCTTATTCAATGCCACACCAGGATATTCGGCTGAAACCTTTTCCATAGAAGCGGTCAGGTCCTTTTCGTAAGCGGCCAGATCCACACCTTTCACTGCTTCGACAAACAGTTCAGGCTGATAGTTCTGTTCCTTGCCCTGGCGGATGACCAGGTCGGCCTTGCTACCCTTCATGACGGAGAAGTGGGTATCACCGCCACCTTTGGGGAAGGTATAATTCCAGATCACCGAAACCTTGGCTGTCACACCTTTGATCTTATAAACGATATCACCGTTGCAATAGACTTTCAATGTATCGTTTTCGACATCTTTCTTCAAGAAATCGGGATAAGCATCCGTCCCTGTCACCTGTTTGAACTCTTCCGGGCTGATAGAGGTAGTCCAGCGGTTGGCATCTATCAGTTCGATATCTTTCCTATAGTCGATGATCTGATCCGGGAAGGCTTCCCACTGCACCAGGTCGACCAGGTGAGTCGTCACATCCACAATACCTTCGCCCTGCTGGTTTACATCCAGATACCATACCGGACGCGTCAACGGCTTGTTGTCGACCAGCTTAAACAGATGGTGCACACTCTCTTTCACGATAGCCGGTTCTTCGGGAGAACCCTTCAACTGCTCGCCATAAACAGCCGGGATAGTAGAAAGCTCGCGCTGCAACATCGTAGTGATCTCATTCCGTTCGGTCATGATGTCATACAGCATGATGTTTTTCTGTTTGGCGATAGCGAAACATTCCTCCAGCAATTTAAAGCTCTGGCTGTTGATCGCCATCGGTTTGTCGGAAAGCACATTGATACCCGCCTCAAGCGTCTTCTTGATATATTCGGTCTTCTTGCCGTTGTTTCCTGCCTGGATCATCACGTTCCCCTTCTTCTCGGCCAACATTTTTTCCAGGTAATCATCTCCCGTATAAACGATTTCATTCCAAGCCGTCGGATTCTCCGCACGTGTGTTGAATCCCTGTATACGTTTCAAGTGCTCGTCCACGTCGAAACCGGTGGGTGCGTACACATAAACATCTTTAGAAACTTGCGGATAAGACACTTTCTGCACTAATGCGGCATGGAAATGTCCGGGATCGAGCGTGATCAACTTCACTTCTCCCGGTGCGCCGGTAAAGCCTTCGGCCGCCTTCTCCTGCTTTGTGTTGCAAGAAGCTCCGACCAACAAGGCCGCCATAGAAAATACAAGATAGTTTTTCATACTATTATAATTAAATTATTGATAAGCATTTACATTAGACTGTTTGCGACCACAAAGATAATATAAAAACAAAATCATCTCTATGACTTCGCTATAAAACAAGAAGATTTTATTCGACAATCACAGCTACCGGATTACTTTCGTCCACATGACTGCCAAGCTCCTCCACCGAAATTTCTCCTGGCTGCCCGAATGTTTGCCCTATATCTTATCATCAAGCTTTTCCCCCTTTTCCCTCTCCCGTATGTACAGCTCCACCGCCTCATGTGCCAGGCGGCGGAACTCTTCTTCGCCGGCAAGGTCGTAAAGGAGGGCGACGAGGCGGGCGTAATAGCTCAGACGGAGGTCGCCCCTTTTTTAATCGCACCGTAGCTGCGGCTGCCGGCAGAGAGTTCGCTTTTGTAAAGACGCACGGTTATCCGGAAACGTCTCATCTGCTTTTCGACGAAAAGCCCCAACAGAGGGAACATAAATGTCGTTTTCATGTTATAAATATTTAATTATTAATATAAATATTAATATCCATTCATAATGAGCCCGGCATGGCGGGGACAACATGAATGGATAAATGCGTAAACTTGTCAAAAGTTTCAGAGGATGCTTCGGACGCTTCGTCCCCCGAACGGCACATCTGAACATTGAACAAATTTAATAAAACATTTTACATGGAAAACACATTCCGCCCCTCGCGCTTCCTCTCGCTCCGCGCAACCACCCCCTCTCCCTGCACATGGGAAGAAATCATGCAAGAACTGACCGGCGAGCGCCATGCCGCCGCCACCGCCCTGTTCCGCGCGCTTGCAGCCGGCGAAGGGCAAGACGCCGAAACGTCGAAACGGCAGCAAAGCCAGATCAAGCAGAACCAACCCGCCTTCGTCCCTTCCGTCCACCTGGAGGGAGGACGCTCCTCGAAGCACATCAAAGGCTATCCGGGCTCCATCATGGTGGACATCGACGGCATCCCCGAAGAGATCTTCGACGAGACCCTCGAACGGGTAAGGGCCGACCCGCACTCGTTCCTTGCCTACAAGACCTTGTCCGGACGCGGCATACGTGTCATCGCATGGATGGAAGGCGAAGTGACGGAAGAGAACTTCCCCACAGCCTGGCAGACGGTAAACGCCTACTACGCCCGGCTCACCGGCATCGCCATCGACCGGCAGTGCAAGAACCCCACGCGCATGTCCGTGATCTGCCACGACCCCGACGCGCTCTACCGTCCCGACGCCGAACGGATGAAGTTTGCCTCCCTGCCCGGCGCCAAGGCCGGACAAAAACAGGACATCGCCGCAGGAAAGAAACACAGAGGGCGGAAGACATCAGCCGCACGCGCCGAAAACACCGTACGCCGGCTTGTGGAAGAAGAGGGCGTGCATTACGCAGCCGGCAGCCACAACGACTACATCAGCCGGTGCCTCTACCTGATGAACCGTTTCGGCGTGCCAGAGGCCGAAGCCGAGGCATGGGCCGTCGAGTTGTTCGCCGACTATGACACGGCCTCCGTCCGCTCCACAGCCAAGAGCTGCTACGCCCTGACTGCCGAGCACGCCACAATGAAGCTCTCCGATGTCTCCCCTCACAACGGGAACGGGCGGCAGCGCAAGGCCACCGTCGAAGAGATGGAGCGCTTCATCGGCGGCTCCATGCAACTGCGGATGAACCAACTGACACACCAGCTCGAACACCGCCCCGTCACCAACGGCATCCCCGCACCCGACGGCTGGGCTCCCATGACCGACACGGTCGAGAACTCCCTTTGGTGCTCCATGCGCCGCGACGGCCTGGAGGCCGACCTCTTCCACCTGCGCACGCTCCTGCTCTCCGACTTCGCGCCCCGCTACCACCCGTTGGAGGAGTTTCTCGAAAAGGCGGGACCGTGGGATGGCGTGACGGACCATATCGGCAACCTGGCTGCAATGGTGCACCCCGCCGACGGCGACACCGATCGTTTCGACCTCTGTTTCCGCCGCTGGTTCGTCGGGATGGTCGCCGCCGCGCTCGATCCGAAGGTGGTGAACCACGTCATCCTCGTCCTAATCGGGCGGCAGGGATGCTTCAAGACGTCGTTCTTCCAGAACCTCCTGCCACCCGTCCTCAGACGCTACTATGCCTCCAAGACCAACTCGCAACGGCTCACGAAGGACGACCTCTTCACCATGACGGAGAACTTGCTCGTCAATTTCGAGGAGATCGACTCCATGCAGCGCAGTGAACTGAACCAGCTCAAGGCCATGACCACCACGCTCTACGTCAACGAGCGCCCCGCCTACGGGCGCAACAAGGTACACCTGCCCCACGTAGCCTCGTTCTGCGCGACGGGCAACAACCTCCAGTTCCTCACCGACGACACCGGCAACCGCCGCTGGCTGCCGTTCGAGGTCACGGCGATCGACAACCCCTGGACCGCCCATATTGACTACGAAGGGCTGTACGCACAGGCGAAACACCTGCTCGACAACGATTTCCGCTACTGGTACAGGGACCACGAGATCGAGGAGCTGAACCTCGCGAACCGCCGTTTCGAAACGCCCAACCCCGCACGCGAACTGATCCTGATGTACTACCGCCACCCCGTCGATTACGAAAAGGGGACTTACGTCACCGCCAGCCAGATCGTCACCCGCTTCGGCGGTAGTATCCGGCTGAACGCGGTGCAGGTCGGCATAGCACTGAAAGAACTGGGGTATACCTGCACACGGACAAGACATGGCAATATCTGGCTGGTTGTCGAACGCACGACAGACGAGATGAAAAGCATCCTCCCTGAAGCGGACAACACAGATTTTCCTCCTTCCTCGGGTGATAGGTGATAGGTTAAATGCCCTTTTTGTAAAACTTTTCCGAGTTTGAATTAAAAAACGTCACCTTAAAGGCGGCGTTTTTTAATTCCTTTTTCCTAAACTTTTACAGAAACGGGGTTCAACCTATCACCTATCACCATAAAAGACTGATAATCAAGGATGGCATTTTTTCGACACCCTCTTTTTATTTATTTCATGCAATAAAGTTTTATCTGTTACTTTTCTCTTGAAAGAAAAGTAACCAAAAGTTCAAGGCTTAACCGGCTGGGCTACTCCGGGCAAAGACTACGCTGTCGCCTGCGAAACTCGCTTGCGCTCAGACAGCGCAGGCTCCGGACGCTCCGGCTTTGCCCTTCGCTTGACGCCCATCCGCTTAGGCCTTTCCAAGAAAGCTCCGCTTTCTCTCGGGATGGCCGACACCGCCTCTTATATAAGCATAGCTACCTGTATCTGCATCCCCCCAAGCCTCCTCCGCCTCTCTTTTGCCGTCTGCTGAAACAGGCGGCATCGGCCATCCCCAAAGAGCCGTCAGGCTCTACTTCCGGCCTAAGCTGGTGAGCGTCAAGCGCAGAGACCGCAGTGAGCGTCCGGAGCGTCTGCTGTCTGAGCGAAGCGAGTTTCAGACGCGACAGCGAACGAAGGGAACGGAGTAGCGAAGCAGGTTCGGCCTTGATCCTTTGGTTACTTTCGGATCAAGCCGAAAGTAACAGAAAAGCTATGCTTTAGCCCCCCTAACCCATAGCCTTAGCCCCCCTAAAGCTATGAGTTACGGTTCGCCGAGCGCCTCGACGATCTCCCGCACCTGGGCAGGGGTGTAGGAACGCGAACCGGGCAGCTTGCCAAGCTCGGCAAGGCGGACGGCGAGGCCGGGATAATGGTCGATCCACCCGACCAGCTTCCGGTAGGCGGCCTTGGGGGTCAGGCAGGGGTTGTAGAGTTGTGCCAGCTCCGTACGACCGTAGCTGCGGATGCGGAAATCAGTCTGTTTTTCCATGTCTTCCTTATTTGATTTATTTCTACGAATATACGAAAAAACAATGATTTTCAAGCTGTTTCAGGTGATAAAAAATATAGTTTTTCTATAATAGAACACCATATAAGCCGGAATAAATTAGTCTTAAAAATATAACACGCAACTTTTCACCTCTCATTTTACCCTACAATGCGCACCTTCCACACCCCGTTTTCCCCCTATAACACGCATCTTTCCGGCAGAACTCCCCGCAACTCCCCCTTACGCGCAACGGCACAAGATGAGGGTGTTATCTTTGTTGTACCGGAAAGGGAAGAAAGGCAGGGCAGCTTCACCGGAACGGTATCGGTTTTTCATCCTAATTATCAACTTTAAAATCAAACAGACATGATTCGTTACAAGAAGTATCAGAACCAGACCAAGTCCACCCCGCTCAGCGGCAAGTGGCTGGCAAGGGCGGTGGCAGACGAGACGCTCGACACGCGCGCTTTGGCCGAACACATGGCCAAGCACAACACGCCGTATTCGCAAGGCGCGATCCACGGGGTCCTCAAGGACATGACCTCCTGCATCAAGGAGTTGCTGCTCGACGGCAAGAACGTGAAGCTGGACGACCTCGCCATCTTCGGCGTGGGGATCCGCGGGAAACCTGCCGACACGTCGAAAGACTGGTCGGTCACTACCAACGTGGTCGGGCTGCGCCTCAAATGCCGCGCCACCGGAACCCTCGCCATCAACCAGCTGAAACTCGAAGCGCAGCTCAAGGAGCTTTCACCTTACGACATCGAAGGTGGCAATACCGGCGGTGGCGACGAGGAGGAACGGCCGGGAGAACTTTAAGCAATCGACAAGAGAAGCCAAGAGAGACACAAACAAAGTCATGTGTCAAAAACTTCTCATAAATCATAATTCATAAATCTCATAATCCACAATTTCATGGAAGAAAAGAACGAAAAGAAATCCGTCTGGGGGATCATCCTCAAAGTAATCATCGTCGTGGCTACGGCCATCGGTAGTGCCTTCGGCGTTACGGCCTGCATATAAAGGACAGGGAGAGCCGCACATGAGACGCATCACGCTATTCATCATCCATTGCAGCGCCACGCGCTGCGGGCAGTCTTACTCGTTCGAGGATTGCCGCCGGGACCATATCGACGGCCGGCACTTCCGCGACATCGGCTACCATTACTACATCACACGCGACGGCCGGGTACATCCCGGCCGGCCGCTCTCCCTGGAGGGGGCGCACTGCTTCGGTCACAACCGCCACAGCATCGGCATCTGCTACGAAGGGGGACTGGACGGCAAAGGCCTCCCGCGAGACACTCGCACGCCTGCCCAGAAGGCTGCCCTCACGCAGTTGTTGCAAGAGCTGGGCCGCCACTTCCCGGCAGCTCTCACCGTAGGACACCGCGACTTGAACCCCCAAAAGGCCTGTCCTTCGTTCGACGCAGCGAAAGAATACAAGAAAGACGCACCCCGTGGGAGGCCCTGAGGCCTCCGCGGGAATGCGTCTCGTTTACGCGGTGTTGTTATTGTGCGCGTTTTCCGTTATTCTTAAATAGCCGGATCAACAGGCTCGACTTTCAGCGGTTCCAGATTATCTTCTGCCCCCGGATAACCTATATTCTGATTGATCACGCCACCAGTATTGCTGGTAATAGCTGTTTCGGGAACCGGCCACAAGACGTGATGCACACTCATGCGATATTCGCCGTTCGGAATTTTAACTCCTTTGTTGAAGAAGTTGTTATGAACCATCACCCAGTCGAAATAGAAGTTTACGCCGGCATCTTTGCAGTTCGTTCCGACACCACCCGGTCCTGAGAAATTATCCAACTTATAGACACGTCCACCCAATGCTTCACAGGGTTTTCCGGTTTTAGCATACAAGTAGGAAATACGAACAAGTTCAACATGACGGTTCTCTTCGTAATACAATTCACGGGCACGTTCGGCCAACACTTCGGCAATACCGATATTTCCACTCAGCGGTTCAGCGCCCGCACGTGCACGAACCACGTTTAACATAGCAGCTTCGTTAGTCGCATCACCTTTCCAATAATAACATTCCGCCATCATCAGATAGACTTCGGCAGAACGATAGACATACCACGGTGTTTCACCTCCCTGAAGATCCTGCGTCTTCGTAGGATCCGGAACAAACACTTTGTAATGCGGCCACATATACCAGCAACGGATCGAATCGGCAACAGACAAATCGACAGGACGAATCAAATTTTGACCGTAATAGGGATTGTTTGTTTTTTTCAATCCAGGGTCGTTGTAACGCAAATCTTCCATCCGTCTCCAGCTATCGTGGTTGAAAGGACCGCGCAAATCGTTTTTCTCTTTTTCCCCCCAGATTTCATACTGATAATAGTTCGTCGGACGGCACGTACCGATACCACGTCCATATTTCGTATCATTATCAATTTCTGTATTTTTATCAGCTTCATCTGGTGCAATAGCTGTACCCGTCTTTCCGTCCGGTGTCTTAATCGCTCCCCCCTTCGCCCAATATGGCAATGCATTACGCATTGTATAGATACGGTTATCCTTATCCAGCGGTGTTGTTGTAGGATGAGCGACCACATACATGATACCTTCGGTGTTACTCATATCAATTTTTGCCTCCACACTGTGCAAGTCATGCATTAAATTGGTGTTCGGCTTCGTCTGGTTGCCCGTGAAACGCCCTGTCATCAACGGATGACGCCCGACTACTTCTTTCCCAACCGCTATGGCTCTATCAAAATCACCAACAGCCATGCATATCTTCATTAGCAAAACGCCACAAGCATCCTTATTAGCTCGTCCGCGAGGTTGAACCTCTGGAACCCATTGATAGGCGAACTCCAAATCTTTCTTACATTGCTCCAAGATGCTCCACCGATCGTAGCTATAGAAGTCCAACTTCGGCTCGGTGATTTCTTTGTCCAAATAAGGGACATCGCCAAATTGATGCGTCAACTTATAGTAGCGATAAGCTCTCTGAAAATAGGCGGCTCCCAACACAGCATTCCTCTCTGCTTCATCTTTATACTCGGCACCATCCAAACGACTAATGGCTATATTAGCATATTTGATTCCTTTGAATCCCTCTTCCCAATACCATTTGTTTTTACCTTTCATGTCGTTTTTCGTACGGGAAGGTAACATTTCGTTATCCAAATCAACCAAAGAACCACTTTCATCTGTTTTTCCATGGACTGCGATATCGGTCAAATACATTTCCGTCAAAATCGGAGCACCATCACCAAAAAACTCATGGCGCATATTACGTTCACAGGCTGTCAAAGCTGCATAAAGTCCAGCAGCATCCACATATGTATTTTCAGGTGAATAGAAAGAAAGGGGCTTCGGATCCAACCAATCACTACATGAATTTAACATTGGAAGGACTGCCAGCGCCAAAATCATACACTTTTTCTTATTCATATTCTTCTACGTTTATCAATTTAATTACAAAGTAAAGTTCACACCAAAATTCACAGTGCGCAAAGTTGTATCACCACCTTCCGGATCACCAAAATCCCAACCGGTAATCACAAACGGATTGCGGACGGCCAAAGAGAAACGCATATTTTGCACAGAAAACTTTTTCAGCAGATTATTAGGCACACTATATGAAAGCGTAATATTCTCCATACGGACAAATGTTTTCTTCACATAATTGTTTCCTTTATTGGTAGAACCAATACGTGCATAGTCATCCGTCGGGTTGTCTTTGGTCCAACGTGGAATATCGACAATCGTGTAACGGTCATACATCCCCCCTGTATTAGCAGCCCGGTTGAACGTACCATATTGCCCTATATGCGAATACATCATAAATGAAAGGCTCAAATTCTTGAAGAATACAAATTCATTACGCCAAGACCACACATAGCGGGGAGTTTTATAACCTTGAAAAGTTTTATCTTTCGTATCCAAAACTCCGTCTCCATTTTGGTCGACATATTTAAAGTCTCCAGGTTTGTTTCCGTACTTAGAAGCTTCCTCCTCTTCTCCTAACTGCCAAACACCATCACGTTCGTAATCCCAAATCTGCTCTGTATCATGGCCTATAAACCACTGGTTTTCATAATCATCGGCTTCTTTATATCCGATTACGTTACCCGCTTCATCCTTCACTTCCTCGACATCACCGTAAAGATGCTTGATCTTACGACGATTAAAAGAGAACGTTCCGGTCGAATTCCATGAAAAATTGTCACGATTGATCAAATTGGCGTTTAACGAAAGCTCAAAACCTCGATTTGTCAAAGCTCCTAAATTGGCCATTACACTTGCATATCCCAAGATGGAGGGTAGTGAACGGTTAACCAGCAAATCGTTTGATTCAGCCATATAAGTTTCCATACTACCACTCAATTTATCACCAAACAAAGAGAAGTCCAAACCTATATTGTAAGAAGCCGTACGCTCCCATTTTAACGAACTGTTCGGCATACGATTGATATATACCTGAGATGTCAGATATACATTTCCGTTTGGATCAACATAAGTATAAGCACCGGAATTCAATTGTGCCAATGCTTCATATTGGCCAATATCACGGTTACCGTTCTGTCCCCAAGAAAAACGCAGTTTACCATAATTCAACCAATCAGAAGTTTTTTCCATGAATTTTTCGGACGTGAATACCCAACCCAAAGCAACAGCCGGAAATACAGCATGCGGATTCATACTCCCGAATGCAGAATAACCGTCACGACGCACAGAAGCAGTCAGCATATACTTGTCCTTGAATGAGTAAAACAGACGTCCCATCAAAGCATCTCCGGTTTTATATGTATCTTCGCTAGAAACGGAAGGAGCAGTACCGGCACCAATATTATGAAAGCCTAATATGTCACTCGGAGAATAAAGTTTATTCTGGGCTACGGTTTTCCACCATTGACCTTTTTCGGCATTCTGCAAAAAAGTGGCTTCAACTCGATGATCTTCACCGAATTCTTTCTTCCAACGAAGAATATTATCAACCTGCCAATTAAATGTTTTTTCATTTTTACGCTCTGAACGACCTCCATCTCCAGCCCATTCCGGATGTTCTGCTGACTCATGATTCATATATTCATACCAGTGATAACGAGGCGTAAAGTTCATCTGATATTCGAATCCAAACGGAAGTTTTACGATTGCATACAGATTGGCATTCAAATCATGGTGAATGTCACGTCTGTCACGATACAAGTTATCGAAGAACGGATTCTTTGTATTATTATCTCCAGACGGATACATACGATAAGGACTGTCAAGAATATCAATATCATTTGTGGTAAATGGTGAGTTATGTTCGCGCTGCTCCACATCAGCAGCCAAATAACCACCTAAGCGAGTCGCGAACTGAGCGTTCAAACCCACTGTCAAGAAAGAAGTCACTTTGGATTCCAAGTTCAAACGGGTACGCAAATTACGATAACGATCTCCCACTTTTACACCTTCTCTATCAGCATATCCCATTGACCAATAATAACTGAAATCTTCTTTACGATTGGAAAGACTGACCGTATAATCCTGTTGTAGACCAGTCTGATAAACAATATCATCCCAATCAGTCTCCACTCCATTCAAATAGTTTTCGATTTCAATCGTTTTAAAATTCAAACGGGTCAACCATTTATTAATCATAGTTTTTTCATCAGGCAATGCAGAAACAGGTGTCTGTTGGTCATAATTATACCAAGCCAACGGATCTATGCCTGCTGCTGCTAAATTTCTCGGATCAGCAAACTTTCCCGGCTGTGCAACCATTTCGGCTTCAGTCATCAAACTTTCACCATATTCCTGTCTGAATTTGATAAAACCGGCACCATCTACTGTTTTAGGTAAACGAGCATTGCTTACCATACCAACATTAGCATTAAATGAAATAACCGGCTTACCCGTTTTACCTTTTTTAGTTGTAATGGCTACTACACCATTAGCAGCCTTGGCACCATAAACAGCAACCGAACTGGCATCTTTCAAAACATCGATACTTTCAATATCCATCGGGTTGATGTCCTGCAACGAACCATCATAGATCACACCGTCAAGAACCAGCAAAGGTGAAGAACCTGCTTTCAAAGAGTTCTTACCACGAACTTGCAGATCAGCTGTGCCAGCAGCATCAGTCGACATTGAAATTGATAAACCGGCAGCACTAGCACGTAACAAATCTTGAACTGAACGAGGCGCTTCAACCTCCATCTTCTCCGCTTTCACACGCGAGATCGCCCCCGTCAAGTCCTTCTTCTTGGCCGTGCCGTAACCGATCACAACCACTTCTTCCAGCTCTTCCGTGTCTTCTTTCATCGTCACGTTGAGCGTTTTCTGATTCCCAACCGGAATCTCTTGGGAGATATAACCGATGTAAGAGAACACTAGGATGGTTTTGCCCCCTTTTACAGAAACACTGTACTTACCATCCACATCCGTGATGGAACCATTGGTCGTCCCCTTTTCCATCACGTTCACGCCAATCAGAGGTTCACCCGACTGGTCTTTTACGACACCGGTAATCGTCACATTCTGAGCAAAAGACTGGGTAACAAACAGCCCTAACAGAATTGAAATCAAACCGAATCGTAGCAAAAAATTCAATTTACACTTTTGCATTTTGATTTTAGGTAATATATTAGACATAAAAAATCACAACAAAAAATTCCACTAAGACATTAAC